>Ga0265797_10001453_pt1 | contig 41566 bp, 31 predicted proteins | sample P2T30metagenome_FD_192433 | JGI IMG/M metagenome (GOLD analysis project Ga0265797, IMG submission 192433) | Plant litter microbial communities from East Loma Ridge, Irvine, California - P2 T30 | ecosystem: Environmental > Terrestrial > Plant litter > Unclassified | place: USA: California...
AAACCTGCGCCGATCCCCTCAAATCTCTCGAACTGCTTCCAACATGAAGCGTGTATGTCCCTTCTGCAAGAGCCCACTTCTGAGCAACAGTGTCCCAATAGCTCAGATCCCGGCGGAGAAGCTGGATCGAAATGTCCTTCTCCTGCCCTGCCGGCAACGCCACCTTCTCGAAGCCGCGCAACTGACGCGGTGGCTGCTTCGCTTCCGCGGGATACTGTACGTAAATCTGTACGACCTCAGCACCATCTACATCGCCGATGTTCCTCAGCGTGAGGCCGACCGAGATCACCTCGTTGAACAAGTCTTGCGGCCCGCCAAGGCCCAGCTTCCCGGTTGCGTACTTTGACTCCTTGGCGGTGCCATTGATCTTGGTCGCTGCCACTTTGCCGTATTCGAATGTGGTGTACGACAGACCGTGCCCGAACGGATACCTGACGCTGATGTTCCTTGCGTCGAAGTAGCGGTAGTCGATGTGGACTCCCTCGTCAAAGTCACACTCGGCGGTGTAGCAGATTGACACCGGATAGTCAGTCTCGTTCTTCGCAATAGTGTGAGCGAGCTTTCCGTTTGGGTTGACGTCGCCGTACAGGACGTCGACTATCGCGTTGCCGGATTCCTGCCCGAGGTAGCCGCCGTATACCACCGCTGTCACGTTGTCGTTCTCGATCCATTGGTCTAGAATGCGTGGACCGCTGGTGTTGATGACGACGATCGTGTTGTTGCAGTTCTCAGCGACGGTGTTGACGAGGGTGTCCTGGTCTTGGTCGTAGAGTTTGCTGCGGTCGCCTCCCTCGCCTGACCACGAGTTGATGAAGACCATGCATACTTCGGAGTCCGAGGCGTAGTTGGCGATGGATGGCGTGACGGTCGTCCCCGTGCCGAGCGCTCCCAGGTTTGCACCACCACCAAAACCACCGTCTGCGCCGTCAGACATGCTGTTGTTTCCTGCTGAAGAGCCTGTGCCAGACATACCGCCACCGGGCGAAGTGGAATCATTACCACCCATGCTAGGCGCTCCACCTCCCATACCTCCACCGCCGAACCCAGAAGAGCTACTCGAGTCTGAGAAAGTATCGTTCATAATCCACTGGAACATGAAGCCATCTTGGGCGGCGCGTAGGCTCAGGGCTTGGAACGGCGTGGCCAAGTAACTGTTGGAAAGGCCTCCACTGCCAACGGCTGACGCCAAATGACCCTGGTAGACATCGCTATCGGTGCCCTGGACAGAAAAAGCGAAGTTCGGGCCCGCGACCGCAGGTCCAGCGTGGGCACCGAAGATGCTGATGGTACGAGGACGCTTGAGCGGCAAACCGGCTCCTGCGGCATCGCTGTTCTTCAATAGGGCCAAAGAGTCGGCTCCGACTCTGCGGATCAGTTTGGCATGGTCAGCACGAACGTCTCTGTACTCGGTCGTGGCGGCTGCTTCGGGCTGCTTGCCATCATCAAGACCAGCATAGAAGTATCCGATGGTGTTGCGCACAGCCATGTCGTCCAGGCGGGCTTCGGAGAATGAACCATTGGCGATTCCTGCCTCGAGGACATCCGCAGTCCAGTAAGACGACGAACCAAAGTCGAGACCAGCATTCGCGGAGCCGAAAGCAGTGCTTTGAGAGTTGACGTCCGGCAGAACAAATCCAGGGAAACCGAGCTCGCTCTTCAGCAGTCCGCTGATCAACTTTTGGTTCTCGCAAGCAAGCGTGCTGTTGACGCGGTTCATCGAGCACATCACGGCGCCCATGCCAGCACGCACGGCATCGACAAAGGGCCACAGGTAAAGTTCATGGATGGTCTTATCGTCGGCGTTACTAGAGTAGTGGGTGCTCGAAGATCGGTTGGTCTCCTGCTCGTTTAAGAGGAAGTGGCGTCCGACTGTGACGACTCCGGCGCTGTTCATGCCAGACACTGCTTTACCCATGATGACACCGCTTAGGTACGGATCCGGAGAGAAGCCCTCGGGCAAGCGACCCCCGTATGGGGTTCTTCCCAATGGGCTTGCAACCGGGCCGTTGATCAGGTTGTAGCCCATGAGATAGAACTCGCGCCCGGACGCTCTCGCCTCGTCTTCAAAATGCTGAGCGCTCCAGGTCATTGCCAGTGCGTTACCCATTGGGAAGCCGGAGACGTAGTATTGGCTATTGATGCCCGCGAAGCCGTCTTTGTTCTCGAGCGCCGACCAGGCGAAGTCGGTGCCGTTGACGTCGCCTCCGGTTATGATGGACACTTTTTGAGCGGTGGTGAGTTTCGAAACGAATGACTTGGCGTTCTGGTATGATTCTTTGTAGATCCCCAGTTCGACTTGGTCCTTGTCAGTTTGAGGACACCGCTCGGTTGCTGCTGATCGACTCACCTTCTCCAGACGACAGGAGAGACGAAGAAGAGGAATTTGTAGCAACGGTGAAGCCGAAGCCTAAGGTGAAAGGCACGACGACCTTCATGTTGCAGGCAGGTTGGGAGTTATAAGTTAACGAATGACTGATTGATGTGGATAGACCAAGATAACTGCGATCTCACAGGTCATTCTTATACTCTAGATCTCATGTATACGTACTCCGGCCGCCGCAGTCGCTCATCACTTCTCTACGGCGTCGTCAGCATTCGCAACAGTCGACGGTCTGCTCGAGGCATTGTTGTGTCAGGACAGGTGCTATGAGGGCTGCCACGTGTGCAGCAATAATCGACTCCCCACATAAAGGCATACTTGTCGATTTGAGACGCCAGATCTATTGACTCGCGGAGAGGCGTAGCGTGTCTTGTCTCGTAGGTCTGAACGATTCCTGAGATTACTTACCACAGCTATTCGGCCGCGTGGCCGAGCCCTAGGTACGTCTTAGGGTTGTCGGAGAGATATCCAGATGGATGTTTAATGAGGAATGCTGATGTCAGTGCTGATTGATGCTACGTGCGTCGACAAATTCGATGGTCGTTTGTCTCTCTCCGGACGAAGTTGCTGGCGTTCTAGCTATTGTTTGCGTGGAATTTCCAACACGCAGGCAACCTTGCTTGTCACCTTGTGCTTTTGACTCGTGGTAATACTATGGGGTTTGAACGAACAGGAAAACGCCAAATTCGACATGCTAGCATAGAGGGCTTCCATTTGCAATCGGCGACGACTTCGGATTTGTTATGGGTCGAGTTAGGGCTTCGGTGTTTGTCAACCGAATTTCGGTCGTGCCCAGCGTCGACGACGTTGATAGACTTCAGCACCATTCTTCCTTCGGGCATGATCATCAGGAAAACTTCCTCCATATCTGTTCTCATGATGATCATGGATGGGACAGCAACACGCGTTTATGCCTTCCGAACTAGCATTTCGGGACATCATTCACCGGGATTGGACGACAAATGTGAATGACGAAGAGATTGACTGTCAGTCCGTGACAAAAGGTCTCCAAAACGATAATTTTGACCGGCAGACTTGGACGGCATCAAGCTTCCTCGGCCCTAATCGCACCTTTGAACTGCTCCTCGTAGCGCAAACGAATATCCCTGGGATCCGCAAACATTGGTCGCCCTGAGCATGAGCATCGTCGGCAGTTGTCCGACACAGACCGATACGATGGCAGGCTATATCTGAACAGGCAGGCACGTTTTCTTTCAATCCCGCGCTCTCACACATCTGTCGTTTTTCATCCTCCTCACAACATGCGTTCGTTCACCATCGCCGCGCTCGTCGGGATTGCTTCTTGCCTTCCCTCGTACACGAATGATGCTGAAAGCCTCGAGGTCTCAATCGTCCCCGACTACGTTCGCCCTTACGTAGTGCGCGCGTATTCACTCCCGGGAGTTGTTGTCGGACAGCAGATATACCGCTTCCCAGTGACGGGTCCTTCGTCAGACAATGCCTTCACTTTGATCAGCACAGCTGCACCGGCGAGCAATGAGCTTGGCGTTCTACCACACGTAAGTCTCTGGCAACAGCATAAACTCCTACGAGACCAGGCAAAGCTAATGCCAATCACAGACGCACCTAAAGCACTACGAAAACTTCTACTGCCTGCGAGGCAGCTACAACCTCTGGGCGTCCAAAGACGGCAGCGACTCAGGCCGATCATTCACGCCCGGCGACTACGGCGCAGTCCCTCACAACACAACCCACACCTTCCAGATCACCGACCCTTTCACCGAACTCGTCGGCGTCATCTCCCCAGGCGGCTTCGAAGACCTGTTCTACTTCCTCGGCTCGGCCAACATCTCTTCCAACACTCAGGCCCCCTACGTGCCCAACAGCAACGCCACCGCAGCCGGCGGCGACAGCAGCATCATCAGCACCCTGCAAGAATACGACGTCCACGCCCAACTGACGTACTCCCCGCCCATGGCCTTTGATGCAAACGGCACCACCGACTCGTCCAAAGCATGGCACAACGGGGCCAACGAATTAGCCGCAGACGACTCCACCCCGTTCTTCGTAGCCAAAGACCACGGCCCCAAGTCCCTCTCCGGAGACGCCCAGAACGGTTACACCATAACGCAGCCCTTCATCACCGCAGTCCAATCCGGGGGAAACTTCACAGAAGGCACGCTCACGCTCTCCAAGCCCGCGGCGTCCAACTCCTCGACCACTTCATGGAACTTGCCCGGCCACACTGCGCTGGAGGTTGTGGACGGTGTTGTTTACGTGGAGGTCGAGGGGTTTGCCGAGAGGCTTTTGCTCGCGGTCGGGGATGTGGTGTTTGTTCCGGCTGGGACTGATTTCAGGTTTTGGGGCGGCGCGGCTTTTTCGAAGGTGTTGTATGTTGGGCAGGGGAGTGATACGTTGGATTCGAGGCTTAGGGGTGAGGGGAGGGAGTGGGATTCGCCGGTTTGGCCGGCGTGAGAGGAGATGATTGGAAGTGGTGGGCGTGGTGTAGATGTTTCCTCATTGTAATCATCAGCTCTTCAATCTGGAATGGGCCAGCTTTTTTTAAGATTTGCGTGTCCTCGATGTTGTAGAGATGTCGATCGATTCGAGGTTTCCCACTTTTCCAATGGCCGCAAAGTGCACCTCAAATACATAAAACTACTGTGATCCGATCCTTGAACCTCACACCCAAACCCACCCAAACCCAACCAAAGCCATCAGCAAGCTACCACGCACCCTCCTGCCAGTCATCCTCCCAGCCCTGCCAATCCTGCCCCTTCTAAGGAGCACCGACCCCCCCACAGAAAGCACTGTCTAACGTACATGCTAGGTACTTACTACACGGTTTGCTCCGTCTGATCAGTCTGGTATTGAGGGTTGTAAACGTCTCTGTTATGAACATCGCCTTGTTCAACACTCTCTATGACTTTCAACACCTTGGCCCTTGGTGCGATTCTTTCTTCCAAGTACTGTCCCCTTCGATTAAGTACCTTCCTCCTTCGATTGAGCGCCACTCCCCCCCTTAGGAAGTACCGCCCCCCTCGAGTAAGTACCGCGGCACCCTTCAATTGAGAGGTACTGTCCCCCTTCGACTAAGTACTAACCCCTTCAACAAGTAACATCCTCTTCGATTAAGCTCCGCCCCTCTCCAATAAGTACCACCCCACTCAATTGAGTACTGATCCCTTTTGATCAAGCACCGTCCCCTTCGATTAAGCACCGCCCCCTCTAATGAAACATCGCCCCACTTCAGTAAGTACCACCCCCCCTCGATTGAGTACTGTTACCCTCCGGTTGACACCGCCCCCATCTCAATATGAGGGTAGCGGTAGGAGAGCGGGGAGAGAGGCACTGACACAACCACCCTCGTACGACCATCTTCATACGACCCTTCATACGACCGCGACCGTTAGTGTAAATCGCTTCGCGGTCGGGTCGGGTGGGTGGCTCTTCGAAGCATCCCCAAAACATGACCAGTCATAGGGACAGGTTGGTATTTTTTACATGGTCGGAAAATTATAGATTCTGGCCTCCCTTGTGGCTCTACATGCTTTTTTTTTATTTTTACAAGGACGTGCCTGCGCTACAATTCTTTTCGTACAAGACAGCTATTCCTCGCCCTTAGCCGTATAATTGTCAGCCTCATACCTCTTCCCCCTGAAGCCCCACACGCCAAAGTTACCACAACTAACATCGCCCGGGTCCAAATCATTCAGATCCCACCTCAGACTCCTGAACCTGTTCTCTCCCGGCTCGATCAGCAAATCCATCTCGCCCCGGGCCTCCTTCTTGACCCATTCGATGTCGCGCTGCATGTCGAAGTCGGTGTACCCGGTGCAGATGACGGGCACCTTCATGTCGAGGAGCTTGGGGAGAGTCTCCTTCCACTCGTGCGAGCTGGCTGGGTGGCCGAGGCCGGGGTGGAAGGCGACGACGGCGTCGAAGTAAGGGTCGAAGGGGCCGAAGTGCTGCGCGTCGTACAGCGTGTGGAAATATTCGACGTAGGTGCTGATTTTCATCTGGCCGCCCAGGCGGTCTTCGACGATGGCGCCGAAGGGGTTGGAGGGCGTGCGAGGCGGGAGGGGGAATTCCGCGTCGCGGCCGGACATGCTCTCGGGGCCGATGAAGATCAGGTGGAAGGAGACGCGGGGGAAGAGGTGGGAGAGTTGCAGCCAGACTTCACGGGGGAGGGAGGATTCGGCTCGGGCGCCGAGGATGAAGAGGCGGACTGGAGGCGGGTTGGGGCGGAGACCTTTGATTGTGATGTCCGCGCCTGTGCGTGGTGGGTGGAGTGTGTATCGGAGGGCTGGGACTGTTGTTAGTATTGTGTTGGACATGGTGTGGCAGTGGCAAATTCTTACCGCTCAGTGACCGCAAGCCTTCTGATGTTAATCTTCCAGCCTTGGAGATATTGTATGGGCTTAGCTCGTGCAAGACGCTACCGACCGTGATGGGGTATGTCAACAATCTTGTCACTTGACGCATGGCACGCTCATCGTCGATGGCGTTGAATTCACGCGAGTACAGCATAGTGTCCCAATTTGTCAAGTTGACCTGCGCCTCGTCCATGGTTGCTCCGGGGTATTCGAATTCGGGGAAGAAGCGTCCCGAGACCAGATCATGGTCATCCTCGTTGATCTCCCTCAGCTGGTCGCATATCTCCAGATGTGCCTCGTAGTCGTCTGCGAAATGTTCCTCTGAACAAGAAACGGGAATGCCGCAATCGGGACACTCATAGCGGACATGTGCGGGAGGAAGAGAGCCAGTCTTGCGGGCCTCAAGATCGTTTGGCGAGGAGGGCGATCGTGTCGCTTGGTGCTCTGGGTGTGGGCAGTATGCGTTTTGCTTCATGACAGCAGCTCGTTGACGAATGGCCGGCGAAGGCGAGTTGGAGAAGGAATGGAACAGGTTGTTCGGCTGCAGCATGGCCCGGACTTCATCTTCTCTTTGCTTGTCCGTCGTCCTTCCTCTTGGCGTGGTATACGGAGGGACCTCATTTGCGGGCTGGTGCAGCGAGTCTACGCCAGGTGCAGCTCGTTGGCGGGCGGAGTGGTGGATTTGTCGTGGTTTGGAGGATTGCTTCGTGGCGGCGGAAGATGCGAAGGTGCGGCGGAGAAGGGTAGGTCGCGCGGTAGGCACAGCAGCTATGCGCAGACAGCGAGTGCAGATGTTTTTGGAAACCATGGTATATCTTGTATTGACATGGACATGCGATTGTTGCACCCGTCGATGCGCAATAGACGTCTCAATGCGCCCAAAGGGGAAGGCCAGCCCGCTGGAAGCGTCGTCGATTGCGGATGGTCAAGAGATGGCGTCGGCAAGCTCCCAAGGTCCCCGCCGAAGGTCGAGCGCCAGATTTAGAGACTCTCCAACCGCGTCGGCGTGAGGATCGCCTTACCCGCAATAGAAACATCCAACACCTACGACCTCACTTACTTGGACCAGATCTGGAACAGACAGCCAGAGCAAAGGCTCAGGCGCTCCGAGGGGCATTTTACACGCCTTGAGCGCATTCGCTCAGCGCATTGGAAGCGGCGCAACAAAACGATAGAAATAATCTTGCCGAAACAACTCCAGCCATCTGCTGAAGAGTGACTCGCGACGTCCACACTTCCGATCCGAGTGAGGTGTGGCTTTTACGCTGTGCAAAAGTCAGGACCGCCGGCCGACTTCGCATCAACTACACGCATCTGTCGCATCGACAGCCACCGCCAATCGCGAACGCAACCATCGAGTCCAACAACAACTACTAGGACTCCCTCAATCAACGCAAGCTCGCGCGAGCATTCGCCATCATGGCCAACACTCAATCCACCCAAGCATTCTACTCGCTCACCCTCGAGGCTGGCTCCGCACCGACCGCAGCTTGCTTGTGCAATGTCATTCCAGGACTCAAGGCCACCGACCAGCAAATCTTCGAGGCGCGAGGCGAGCGGGTATACCTACGACGTCTGGTCAGCAATGATCAGGGAGAAGTGAAGGCGGAGACGGTTCTGGAGCACGATGTGTTCAGCATTGTAAGAGGCGTAGGAGCATTCAAGATTCCTGGAACAAAAGAAGGTATGTTCACACCCTGCTGCCTTGCCTCAGTAAAGATGCATAATGATGGAGCGCACATGCGCAGTGCAGCTTGACAGATTGCTTGTGCCACTACGAGTGGAACGGCTGCTGGATGTGTAGCAAAATATTCCTCGTTCGCTTTCCAGCTTGCGAGTCCATTGGCGAGCGTGTGCGCGCAGCCCACTTGCGTTCATCCAAACGAGCTTTGACTGACCAGTCGTGTTAGATTTGCTTGCTATATCTTCTGACTCCGGCAGGATGGTCATGCTGCGATACAACGCCGAGCGCAACCGCCTCGATAAAGTCCACCTGGAAACCTTTGGAAAGTCTGGAATTCGCCGTACAGTACCCGGACAATACCTTTCCGTCGATCCTAGAGGTCGCTGCCTCATGATGTCTTCGATCGAGAAGAACAAGGTTGTCTACATTTTCCAGCGCACCATCGATGGTGAGATCAACATTTCCAGCCCACACGAAGCAAACCAAGCCGGTCTGCTATGCTACGACACATGCGCTCTTGACACTGGCTGGGAGCACCCAGTGTTTGCAGCACTCGAGGTCGACTACACACAAGTTGAAAATGACCCCGAAACAGCAAGCGCTCCAGACAAGCACCTGAACTACTACACCGTCGATCTTGGACTGAACCATGTTGCAAAATCCTGGAGCGGTGCATGTGATCCCACCGCGAACAAGATATTCACTGTTCCTGGTGGCCAAGAAGGACCCTCCGGCGTAATTATCTGTGCAGAGGGCCGACTGTACTACATGCACAAGGGACAAAGAGCGCCTCTCAGCATCCCTATACCTCAACGTCAAGGAGCCCTGGAACAAGCGCGCAGTCGCTACGTCGTCGGTGGCTGCATGTTTTCAAACAAAAGCAAGCGATCATTCTTCCTTCTGCTACAAACAGACGATGGCGATGTCTTCAAGCTCACAATGGAAATGGAGGTCGACGACCGCGAACGGGTAACCAATAACGTCCAGTCATTGAACTTGAGATACTTTGACACTCTTCCCGTCGCTCGTCAGATGATGCTCATCAAGAAGGGTTACCTCTATGTTGTCGCCGAAAGCGGTCCCAGCATGTTGTATCACGTCGACGGGCTTGCTGATGATGACGAGTTTGAGCCTTGGAACAGCTTTTCATCATCTACACAGGCAGACCATCAGGAAACACTTGAGCCTCTTTCGTTCAAGCCCCGCGAAGAACTTCACAACCTCTCCTTGGCGAGCGAAGTCAGCTGTTTACATCCCCTCACACGTACGGATGTCGACAATCTGACCGGAGAAGACATGCCGCAAATATACGCCATCCAAGGCAAAGGCGACAAGTCAGTATTCAAAACGATCCGCCACGGCATGTCTGTCGAAGACCTCATCGCATCTCCAATGGGTAATGTTCCTTATGACAAGATCTGGTCAATGAAGAGGGCTGTGGAAGATCAGTGGCATTACTATGTCATGCTGAGCAGCTCATATACCGACCGCACCACAGTTCTAGGCATCGGCGATGATGTCGAGACTCTAGACGACACTGCTTTCATCACAACCCGTGCAACAATTACTGCTGCCCAGATGGGCGATAGTTCACATGTCCAAGTACACGCTCGCGGTGTGCGGACGATCCACGCAAGCGGTAAAGTCGACACGTGGGACTCGCCTGCCCACCGCACCGTCGTTGCAGGCGCCGCTAACCAACGCCAATTATTGCTTGGTCTTAGCTCAGGCGAGTTGGCATTCTTCTACATGGATGCGAGCGGCGCCTTGAACGCTCTGGAAGAATTCCCAGAAATGAGTGATCGTGTCACCGCTATCGGCATTGGCGCGACACCCAAAGGCCAATCACAGGCCAAGTACGGTGTTGTGGGCTGTGAAGACCGCACTATTCGTGTGCTGTCCACCGACATCGAGACACCCCTCGAGCCTCGAAGCGTGCAAGCCCTTTCAGACGTTCCCACGAGTATTGAAGTCGTCGAGATGATTGACCCGAGTTCTGGCAGCGCCGTCAACTTTGTCCACATCGGACTGAAATCTGGTCTTTACCTTCGTGCCATCATCGACGAAGCCACAGGCGAGCTGTCTGATGTTCGATCCAAATTCCTCGGTCACAAGCCGGTTCGCATTTTCCCCATCGAGATCGAGGGACAGCAATGCGTGCTGTGCTGCTCATCAAGACCTTGGCTTGGGTTCCACCACCCTATCACCAAGCAGTACACCATGACTCCGATAGTGACTGGGTCATTGGTTGCTGCCTCTCCTTTCATCAGCGAGCACATCTCTGGACTGTGTGGTATCGTTGAGAGTGAACTTCGGTGAGTTGCATTCTTACTTTCGTGAAGCATCTCGTGCCTAGCTAACCTATGTTTCTCAGCATCTTCACAGCACCAAAGCTGGGCGGCCGCTTCGTCCATGATAATGTTCAGCTCGAGTACACGCCTCGCAACTTCACTCGCAATCCTTGGCATCCCATGTACTACGTGATCGAGGGCGATGCCAACACACTCAGCAAAGCTACCATGAAACAGGTGCTGAACGGCAAGACCGAAGAGGAGAAGTCTGTTCCGCAAATAGGACTCGCGACAGCGCCTTCCCACTGGGCATCTTGCGTACAAGCCATCGATCCCATTGGCTCGACCGTCACAAACACAATCTACCTCGAAGACAATGAGACTGCACTCTGCTGCGCCTGTGTTCCGTTCGAGTCGCGCGAGTGGGAAGTCTACCTCGTCGTCGGCACCGGTCAAGACATGAACGTCGGCGGCAAAGCCTCAGCCTACCAGAGCCGCGGCGGCGGCTTCATCCACGTCTACAAGCTCCACGACAACGGCACCCGGCTGGAGTTCCTCCACAAAACCCGCTTCGACCAGCCCATCCACGCCATCCTCCCCTTCAAAGGCCGCCTAGCAATGGGCGTCGGCGCCGAACTCTTCATCTACGACCTCGGCACCAAAGCCATGATGCGCAAATCCCGCGGCGCGCTCGTCCCCAACAAAATCGTCACCCTCGCCGCCGCCGGCGACCGCCTGGTGTGCGGCGATGTGGCCGAATCCCTGACCTACGTCGTCTTCAAGCCCAAAGCAAACCGCATGATCCCCTTCGTCGACGACTCCATCCAGCGCTGGACCACCGCCGCCGCCATGGTCGACTACGAAACCGCCGTCGGCGGCGACAAGTTCGGCAACCTGTGGGTCCTGCGCTGCCCGCCGCAGGCCTCCGCCGAAGCCGACGAGGAGGGCATGAACGGCTTCATCGTCAACGAGCGCCCTTACCTCGGCGGCGCGCCCTACCGCCTCGAGTGCCGCGCGCACTTCTTCGTCAACGACGTCCCCACCTCCATCAAGCGCTCCCCGCTCGTCGCCGGCGGCCAGGACGTCGTCTTCTGGTCCGGCATCTCCGGCACCCTCGGCATCTTGGTCCCCTTCGTCTCCCGCGAAGACGTCGTCTTCTTCCAGAGTCTGGAGCAGGCGCTGCGGACTGAGGATGCGCCTTTGACGGGCCGCGATCACCTTATGTATAGGGGCTATTATCAGCCTGTCAAGGGGGTTATTGATGGCGATTTGTGCGAGCGGTTCATGGCTTTGGGCTATGATGGGAAGGCGAGGATTGCGGCTGAGTTGGAGAGGGAGCCGAAGGAGGTTGAGAAGAAGGTTGTCGAGATGAGGACTAGGGTTGCTTTCTAAAAGTTCCTTTGCCGCGTTGTACTCAGAGTATGTAGTGGCTTGCTTGTGTCGGACACGAAGATTGCTAGGAGAGAGACCAGGGTGAAATTTGTAACCTTTTGTGAAGTGAAAAGTGGCACCGTACGTTCCCTACGCTCCTCCACTTCCCAAACCCACCAAGTTCATACAGTACTATTTCATCGAGTGGCTACTAGTAGTGAAACCTCATCTCTCGATTAACCCGCCGTTTCCTCTCCCGGTCTGGCTGCTAGTTGTTACAGTACCTACCATCAACTCCTCGGACTGTTCTGCAAGCGTACATACATACCTAATTTCCCTTGAGATATCCGATCATACCTACAGTGCTGTAGGTACTTTCATCGCGCTCGGGGCACACAACCAAAAAAAAAAAAAATCAGCCCATCGAGCACTTTCCCGTATGTATGTATGTATGTATGTCACGCACGCACATCTCCGTCGAGTTCCCCAGCAATATGATACATACCGACCAAACTCTCATCATTCCACGATTTGGACACATTGGAAGTTTGGGCGCCTCATGAGTATGTACACACTAATATGTGCAGTTGTATTCTTTCTGATCTACTTTAGATTAGTAGGTATCAAGATGGATTCTGCACTTATTCCTTCGTTGTAGGGCTCCTGAAAAACGTGGATCCGAGGTTAGTAATCGAAAGGTACTGTATAGTACAGTACCTACCTTGAGTAATAATAAGATCTCGTAGCGTCGTTGTTCTTTTTCTTTTGCGTGTTGTCGACTTTAGGAAGGCTTAATACATAGCTTAAACGCGGTTGGCTGCTACCTAAATGTACCTGTAGCGATAGGTAGTTTCCGAATCAAGTCGCTTTTACGGCCGTTTGATTATGTACGTTCTTAAGATGCGGACGTTCTGATCATCTGATGCCCCCTTTACTACATAACTGATCTAACATCACTTATTTCTTCTCTAGGTCGGATATGTTTCGTGTAACTGCTACTATCAACTCTAAGGAAGATTTGTACTAGTATCTTCTTGAGAGATTCAAGTATAACATGTCTATTCTTACAGCTCTCGTAAATATGTTAAACTGCTACCATCGCCTTCAATGCCGATTAACTCCAGCCTCTCCCCCGAGAGATCCACTCCTAATATGCCTACTCTCACAGGTCTCGTCTATACTATTACGCTCCTACCGTCGCCTCTAGTGCCGATTCCCACTAACGTCTCCCCCGAGAGCTCCAAATCTGAAATCCACCACCACGCTCTCACAGGTCCCGTATACATCATTAAGCTTCTACCATCAACTCCAGCTCCGTTCGAATCCAGCGTCACCGTCGAGAGACTCGATTTCACTTTCACGCATTACGACGGCAAATGTGTTTTTGCTAAGCTCGTACCTGCAACTGCCTAGATGATTCACACCAGCTTTCCCCCCGAGAGATCTAAACCCAACACTCACACTCTCGCGGAACATGTGTATACCGTTGAGCATCTACCATCAACTTCGGAGGCGATTAGCACTAGCGTTTTCCCCTGAGATAGTCGATCCCTTCCTACGAAAATTAACGGTTACGACGAAAAACGAGAGAAAACGAGTTCTTGAAAGAAAAGCAGGTAGTGGGTATCCTTTCTTCGATTTGTTTGCGCCTGTGGCTGCTGGGGTATATATAACTATGTCCTTTGCGTCCTTGTGTGTGCATTCCATTCCATTCCATTACGTGTTCCCATTTCCTTTTCCATCGCTTCCTCTGCTTAATCTCTGTCTGCCGCTATAAGAAAATGCTTTGCTGGCTGGCTTGCTCGCTTGCTCGCTTGCTCACTTGCTAGACTGGCCGGGTATGTTCCTGGCTGGCTTTGCTGTGAGATGATGGGCTGTTTTTCGCCCTGGGTATCGTGTTTTGTGAGATTTTTGGGATCTGTCTGTGGCTTGACGCTTCCGTTTTTTCTTCACTTGTTTTGAGATTTGGCGAGGTGTTTGTAGACTAAGCCTCTGGAGAGATGTGTGTGTGCGCTTTAGAATTGAGGTGTTCGTAGACTAAGCCTCTGGAGAGATGTGATGTGTGTTTGCGCTTTCGAAGTGAGGTGTTCGTAGACTAATCCTCTGAGGAGATGTGTGTGTGTGCGCTTCGGAAATGAGGTGTTCATAGACTAAGCCTCTGAGATGTGTGTGAGAGTATACGCTGCGGAGGTGAGGTGTTCATAGACTAAGCCTCTGGGGAGATGTGTGTGTGCGCTTCGGAAGTGAGGTGTTCATAGACTAATCCTCTGAGATGTGTGTTTGCGCTTCGGAGTCGGGGTGTTCGGTCTCCTGTTCCTCTTCGACGAATCCTTGCGTGCGCGCTCCAGGGGCGACATGTTGATAGACGTGGTAGGCCTCCGAGACCATTTCGCGCGGTTGTGGCGGTAAGGCGTCCGTGGAACGGACATCTGGTCGCTTCTCCCACTCTGCCAGATACTGCCATAGACTGGCCTTTTGCTCCCCGGCCAGGAATACGTGCTTGACTAGGTCTGCGGCTGAAAGGCGGTCTTGTGGCAGCCATTGCAGGCAGGATCTGACAAAGTCCAGGGCGTTTTTGCGCGTTCGTGCGTCTTCCACCATTTCGAGCATGTCCTCCAGTTCGATCTTTGGGACATCGTGGTCGGGGTGGATCCAGTCGCCTCTTGAGTCCCAGTAGTCGCGGACGTTGACGCTCTGTCTGAGGAAAGCAGGCGGTGGTGGCCCAAGGAGGGCGTGGTGCTGTGCCAGGGTGTATGCGTCCGTCCATGGCTGGTTTGCGCCGTGCGGTAGGATTGGGACCTTGCCGGTGAGCATCTGGAGCGTCAGGCAGCCGATCATCCAGACGTCGATTTTCTCGTTGAAGGGGCGGCCGAGCAGGGTCTCTGGCGCGCGGAAGGCCTTTGGACTGCACACTCTTGGTCCGGCGTAGCCCATGTTGGGGACTGGGATCTCGACCGACTCTCCTAGGTCGTTCAGTTGCGGGAAGGCGAAGCTGTCCTTGGTGAGGACGAACGGCTTGGCCTTGGTGATGGGGTATTCGTCACCATCGTGGCCCCGGTGGACCTTGCTGCGCTCTGGGTGCTTCTCGAGCTCGTCCACGTAGCCGGCGATGACCTTGTCGTCGGCGAACCCGAAGAGGATGTTGTCGAGCTTCAGATCCGTGTGGATCAGCTTGCACTCGGCGTGCAGGAAGTCAAGGGCCTTGAGGGTGTTCTCGAGGATCTCCTGGGCGAGGGCGAGCGGGAGGTCGCCGAGCACGCACCAGGCCTCCTCCACGTGGCAGGCGGACGGTGCCAGGAGGAAGCACTGGTGGTGCCCGCTCCGGGGGCTCACGATGGTGAACTGGCGAGAGGGCCTCTGGAGGCACCCCAGGCCGGGGTGGGTGGTGGTGGTGGCGCGTCCGCCGATGAGCTCGAAGGCTCGTTGTTCGCGGGCGTCCCCGCTGCTGTACTTGATGCAAATTTTTAAGACCCAATGGTCTTGGGTCCTGCGGTGAAGAGAAAAGTCAGTATAGCTCTCGCCACGCGACGCATCGTGTCAGTGAAGGAAAAGGGCAAGGGGTATACTCACTGCGCATCCCGCACAAACCAGATGGTGGAACTACCACCGTTCGCCACCTTCCCGAGGACTTGATAACGGTCCTCGAGAACGTCACCCACTTGGACAGCGAACCAGATCTTGCTGTCAAAACGCGTGAGCGTTTCCTCGCCGACGAGGTCTGTCTGCGCGATCTGGACGCCGCCCTCGTGAGCGAACGCCTCCTCAATCTCCGCCAGGGTTGCTCCAAGCTGCACAGGCATGGCTGCGCGCGAGATCTTGGAGTGGTGGTTTTGGTGGTTGTTGTTGGAAGAAGGAAGAAGGTCGAAAGCCGACTCGGCGAAGCGAGATATGGCTTGCCTGCAGCGGAGGCTGGCTGGTTGTGAGGTCAGGTCATCAGCCGGGATCCGTGGATGGGAACACACCACAACAACCATCGCATGTTGCAACATACAACTCACCGTAGATCAAGTACATGTAGGGCCTGACGACACTCCTGCTTGAATGCAGCATCTTTGCGCAGCAGACTAACCCATCGAGAGCCATGATCGCACGCCCTCCTTGTGCACCCAGCAGTTGGGCTGGGCTGGGCTGCCGCAACACAGCGCCACCCAAAGACATTGCATCCGCATCTCATGCTGAGACCGAAAACTTACATACAAGTGAATGCAGATGGCCCCTTTGAGAGTGCCTCGGTCGACGCTCTTTGCGCCACTGCGAGCGAGGAACAACAAGGAACTCGACCCGCCACGAACCAATTCGACCAGAAGGCATTCACCTTCTTGCGATGCACCAACCACGACATCGACAATGACCCATCGAGAAAAACCAGCTATACTGCACTGCAAAGATCGTGGAGGCAAGACTGGCAAGCGCAAACGCTCTGACGGCGAACAGAAGCGTCGACAGGCAGGAGTCACCGAGCAGCGAAGGCAAAGAGCACGCCTGCTGTTCTACCGCAACTGGAATCCCGTTCGCAAGGCAAGACAACAGCTCAGAGTAGAGGAGTGCCTCATGTCGACTGCCAGATCCACAATTGCTCAAGCGCGGACAGAGCGATGCGTGAATAGACGCCAGCGCCAGGTCCACCACCAACAGCAGCACATTCAGACCCGCGACATCTGCACAAAACGCTCGCAGCAAGTGCATCGAAGATGCGGGGAGCGCGTTGGAAAGAGAAGTGCTGTTTACACGGCGCCTTGCCGTCACGCGACCTGCTAGAGAGAGGTGCCGCACGTCTCGACAACTCAGCTTCTTTGTGCTGCTCTCTAGAAACTGGAAATGAGTACCGAGGACACCATGGTCGTCGATTTTGCGAGAGCACCACCCATGTGGCCGAAGACGGAGCTCGAAGACGGAGCGCGATGGTGTAGCCCTGGAGCGAGCGCCACTGTCTACAACGCACACCGAAGACTGTCGCTCGGTCAACAACGAAGTCCTCAACGCAGTGGACCAAGACAACACGGAGCTCGTAGCTACTGGCAACACCAAGCTTGAACGAGGTGGATCAGCGGCGTACAAGAGTCAAAATTGCCACGCCGTCGATGACTGGGCCAACGACGAGCAAAAGACGAAGATGCGCACGAAACTGCCTCAAGCACAGACTTGACAGTGCAACCCTCGAGAGCGTGACACGCAAGCACAAACGGTGAGCTGCTTCGGGCTCGAGCGATCGAACAAAGGAATCGCAGCTTTTTGGGCGAACAAAGCTTTGTGTTCATTTCCTCTTGGCAGGTATGGGCAGGTAAGCGCGTGTGAGGTCGACTGCAACATCACATTCGGGAATAGCAGGGCGATGTGCAGGGCAAGGGATCGCATCGAGGTCAAAAATGACGAGTCGCAGAGAGCATGTGAACCGAAAGATGGTTAGAGGCCAACAACGAAAGCCGTCCAGCGACAGGCAGCTGGTTTCCGATCCAGGAACAAAGCAGGAAGAGAAGGGAGTGACTGCCGGACAAAAGAGCCCGATGTCGCCTTGACCATGCTGGTGCCGTGGCCATTGCATGGGCCTTCTTTCGATCCTGTCTGCTGGAGTGGACTTCACAAGCTCGCCTGAGTGGAAAGACATCTTTGGTAACATAGACATCGCTTTCAGGATCCCGGTACCGCTCATTCTGCCACTCGGGCGACGGCGACTCGCGGTTTCGTCCATTCGACTCGGTTTTTCGGAAAACATGACAGTGACCGATGATACTCGGTAGCGATCGCGATGGCGATACAGCTCCCGCAAAGCCGATGTCGAAAAGCCCAGAGCAGTTGTTGGCGCGTTCAATAGCTGATGAAGCAAGAGGCGCCACTTTTGGCTTTCGTTGGCCAATTGGTCTTTTTCGGAGTTATGGTCTTCGATATCGAGCACGACTTGTCGTAGGAGCAATTATGGGCGATGGAGGATATCATGCGCTTGATTTTGGCGTTCTGTCGCTCTCAGGACCTTTGGAAAGACCGAATTTCTGTTCTTTTTCACGCCATCTTGCACGATACTGGCGACATATCTCATGCCGATCTAAAGCGCACATCGCGATACATCTTTTCAGCCAGATTTTCACCCTCACTGAACAGGACAGCGGGCTCGACATAGACCCGAAGTGGGACTTTTGACCAGGATCAGGAACTGGGTGATTACAGGCTGGACGCACGTCTTTCCAGGACATCACCTCCCAGAGCACATCTCTTCTCTGGCGCGCCCGACCAGTCTCGATGCGTTCTTCGTATCTGATTTGCAGTGGAGACTCCTTTGTGAATTCGAACTGGCTGGTGTTATGCAGTGTTTCCAGCGAGAGACATGAGCAACTGTCGCTACTCAGGATTCAAATCTTTTGAGAGGCAAGTGGCGAAATGCGGTTAAGTCGCAAAGTCTTCAATTCGCCATGAAAGTGTTCAGCGTACTGACAAGCGCACCCAGAAGGCCGTACACACTCATCGGATCGGTCGTGTGCTCAGCCTTCAGATCGCTTGTGGTCAGATATTTGGCGAGGATGGCCGCATCTCACAGAGGAGCATTGGAGTATTGCTCTTCATAACAGAGCCAAGATGGAGCTGATTCAAGGGCAGGCGTCGCCGGTGACATGTCCAGGACGCGTGACTCTTCTTGGGCGTCGTCCTTTACGCGAGACATGTTCAGTCCTCACGAGCTCAGCCGGACTGCAACGAATCGAGCATTGCTGTAGGAGGTATGCTGTATGTGCGGGATCGTCGGGGCATAGCCTACATGCAGTGGCAACGTCCAGCCATCACTGGTCCAGTCCGATCCTGTCGTGGCGGAGACAGCAGAAGGGATATGGTCTGCGCCTTGCTGTGCCTGTCCGAGAGGTGGAAGAGGATGCCGCGAGATCCGGGTGCATGGTTCAGCTCGCCCGCTAGAGTTTGTCTACTGTAAACGACAGAGTTTCTACGCGGCGAAAACACCGCAGTTCCGATCACAGATGGACACCATGCCCTAGTGGATGGGGTGATGAGTGTTCTTCAGCAGTATTCCAGAAGGGATAGCTATGCTATGCAGCATGCTGCTTTGCATAAGAATTCACAACGCGAGGCTGACAAGTGTCAAGCGGAGGACGGAGCATGGACATGCCGCTGACGGTTGAGCCCTTCAGCCCCGAGCGGCTAAAAATGCTTGTTTTTGGGTTGTTTAGCCTCTTTCAGCCTCCTCGCGTGTCAGCAACCAGTGGGCCGGTTCCAGTGATGACATCGACATCCCGTTTCCCATCATGCGCGTCGATGCATGAGGTTTGGCTTCCTTCGCGAAGTCGTGAAGAAGCATACGCCGAAGAGTCCGAGTCTCAGTTCAAGGACTGCCGTGGAGCATGTTCAGCTGTACTGCTCGGTATCGACGGAGACGCAGGATCAGTAATGTGCCCTTATCCGGCGCAGCCGTATCCCATACGGCTATGGAACGCGCGAAGGAAAGATAGTTGGCAGGGGACGTTTCACGGGCTGTAGGGAAGAAGCTGGTCGGCGGTGGCTTTTGTTCGGTGGATCTGCTCTTCCCGTTTGCCATTCGATGTCACGGCTAGGTATCCTCTTCTCGACGCATCAGATACTCTCTCCCTATGTTTTGATTGAATGAATCACTATACCTGGCATCATCTTTCGACAGACTCCGTGTTATGGCTGTGCACGACGATGACGACGGCCTCACGCTTGCCATTCCCGAACGGCGGCCCCGGGCTTTGAAAGACATCGGCTACAACTCGCTCATCTACGATACCAGCAACACCTCTTCCGGCGAAGACCTCTCGGACGTCGAGGGCGGAATCCCTCTGCAGGATGCGAGGAGGGTCTTTGATGTCAGCCTTGGGCCAGAGCAGTCCCGCTTGACCTCGCCCAAAACTCCGGCGCCAGAGAAGGCTGCTGTCATTGAAGCTGCGGGAGGGTTCTTTGGAGACGGCGCCGACGATGCCCAGAGGGACATCACAGAAGAGGAAGGCGAAGATGATCAGAATGATGTTGGAAACGGACAACCTGCGAGGAATGGAGCACATGCCCACGATGCAATCCCGGTGTCAAGGCCAGCCGCCGCTGGAGACCCAATCGAATGGCGCCAGGTTGAGGCTGAAGCTGCGGAAGCAAGAGCCCAAGGTAGGAGGGAGACAACAGCGACAACACCATCACCGCCCAAGACCGCTGTTCGTCTACCTTCTCCATGGCGAGCGGTGCCGCGCAATTTCCAGCGCTCCGACCAAACGCGGCAGTTCCTCAGAGACGGTTTGCGATTTTCTAGGCGAAGAGGCTCGTCAGGTTCGGAAACGGCGTCTGGCTGGCGAGGTGCTTTGTCCAATTTGCCCAATTTCTCATTGACAGCACCCTTTTCAAGCTCTCAGCACGACGGTGCAAACGAAGCGGACAATGAGGGACGTCTCACAAAACGATCTAGCCGATCGGGCAGCTTTCTTGCAAGCAGTTTCCAATGGCCTTCGCGGTCGAGCCTGAACCATTCCAATGCTGAAACCTCACCCAAGCGCGAACGGTCGAACAGCTACGCCAGGCGATTACGCCGTGTAAGCACGCCGTCTGATCCAGAAGACGCCAATGGGACCGTGGGCGAGCTGCCGAGTAGGCCTCAGCTTGCGAGTCTGCGTTCACGTAAGACGTACCTGAGAAGAACGGCATCCGACGACTCCTTGACTACGGCAAGAACCATGTCCCGTGCCTCTTCTCTCGGTGACGATACCCGTTTCGCAGATGTTTCAGCACAGGTGAACAACAGGCTAAAAGCTTTCAAAGACAGCTGGGCGGATTCTAGTGTCAAGCTGCCCAGTATGCCTTCAATGGCCAGTCTCACGCCAGATTTCATCCGCGAGCGCGCTGGCTCGGTGACACGGAAACCCGTGAGCAACGGCACAAGAGAACGGGCTCAGAGTGCTGGAGACATGCGTATCCCTCAGGATGAGAAGTCAGGCAATCCTCGAACCGATCATCATACACGCTCTGCTACGGGCGACAACAAGTTCGAATTCACACACCCTCAGATGCACAAGGCGCTGTCGCAGCTCGAAGGTGATATTGTTATCTTAGGCGGTTACCGTGGTTCTATCTTGAGATCTGCCCAACCACCACACCGTCAACTATGGGCGCCTGTCAAAGTGGGTCTGAACATCCGCAAGGTTGATCTCGAAGTCGGTCTCGAGCCTGGAGATGACGAGAAAGCCACGGAAAAAGTCATTCCAGGCGGCATGCTCACACATATCGGCCCCGTTGACATTGCAAAACGACTCTTCAAGCGCTTGAGGAACTGCGAGAATGCACGCTCAGGCAAACTGCGGGTGCACGACTACGGCTACGACTGGCGACTGGATCCGACACACCTGAGCAAACAGCTGCAAGACTTCCTCAAAACTCTTCCTAGCAACCAACCTGGAGTACCCAAGGAGAAACGTGGCGCTACAGTAATCGCTCACTCGCTTGGAGGCCTCATCACGCGTCATGCAGTCAACCAGCAACCTAGTCTTTTCTCCGGCGTAATCTACGCCGGCGTACCACGCACCTGCGTCAACATCCTCGGACCTCTCCGCAACGGCGACGACGTCCTCCTCAGCAGCCGTGTGCTAACCGCCCAAGTGAACTTCACCATCCGCACGTCCTTCGCACTCCTACCCTTAAGCGGACGCTGCTTCTTTGACAAAGAGACAGGCGAAGAATACCCCGTCGACTTCTTCGACCCGCAGACCTGGATTGACAACCGCCTGACTCCTTGTCTCGCCCGCCCTCTACCACCCCTGACCAAACCCGTAGAGCCCACGGGCTTCTTCAGCGGCTCCATGTCTTCCATGGCCAAAGCCATCCCGACCCTACGCAAAAACAGCCTCTCCACCCGCCCCCGTGGATCCTCCAACGCAAACGCCCTCTCGCAAGACAACACCAGCACAACCAAAGCAGGCGGCATCGCCGCCGAGCCCGACGCCTCAGACCTAAGCGCGCAAGGCGCCAGCGCCCTCACAGTCTCCAATAACAACATCGACTACTCAGCCTCGCAAAACGGCGGCGTCACAGCAGCAGCACCAGGCGAAGAAGAAAACCCCAACCAACAACAACAACAAGCAGAAGACAAAGAACAAGAAGAAGAAATGCCCCCCTCCGTCTCCACAACCGTCACCATCCCCCGCGCCCAAGCCCTCGCCTACCTAACCCGAACCCTCGCCTCCGTCAAGTCCTTCAAAGAAGCCCTCGCCCACAACCCCTCCCACACCGCCTCCAACGCCTACCCGCCCGCCGCCGTCGTCTACGGCCGCAACACGCCCACCGTCTACGGCGCCCGCGTCGCTGGCCGCGAGGGCATCCGGCACGCGGACGCGTACGACGCGCTGGCTTTTGCGAGCGGCGATGGCGTTGTGCTTGCGAAGGCCGCTATGTTGCCCGAGGGGTATAGGGTTGTTAGGGGTGGGGTTGTGAGTAGTGAGAGGGGGCATGTTACGCTTTTGGGCGATTTGGAGGCTATGGGGAGGTGTTTGAATGCTGTTGTTGAGGGGCGGAGGAGGGGGGTTGGGAGAGGAGGACCTGATTGAAGGGGTTTAGACCTTGGCTGGCTTCCAATGACATGTATAGCGCGGCTACCTATTGATCAAGCCGCTTTCGTACATTGCGATGAAACTTATGAAGCTTTCTCACACATCTCCTTAACAAGTTTTCAATTGGCTTTCGGCTTAGAGGAGTGATGGTTTCTTTCTTTCTCTCTCTCTCTCTCTCTCGTTTCGATCTGCTACCTCGGTATCACACTATCGACAAATAAAAGGTACAGTCCAGCACGGGCGTATATGTCCATAGGTCATATCGTTATACGAGTATACGGCGCATCAAGCCCGCGGCCCTTGGCAAGAAGTGGTTAGCTGTTCGTTGCCATCGACCCCTGAGTTGACGAGCTCCATGCCCAGAGCTGTTCTCAAAGCTCGAACAACAGAGCAGTGATAATGGCAATGGCGTTGTCTCCAATCGGAGCCTGTAGCAGTCAGTAAGAAAAGTCACCGACAAGACGACGCATCAAATAATCGACGTCGATGCAGCCCTTGAACATCAAACGACACCGCCACGATAAGGTATCGTTCTCGACAAGATGCCCATCACCAACCCTAACCCTCCTCCATCTGCAACTCAAGTCCGTTTCCATATGTGGTAGACCTCCGAAGCTATATCACAAGCCTCATATCACAACAGCAAGAACAACAATATGAGATTAGGAAAAGGCTAAAAGAACTCCCAAGTATAACACTCCCGCTGTATAGGTCTTTGATGCTATCGAAATAGCAACTTTCCAAGCTATTATTCAAACAGTAGTTGGAAAGTCTGGATCGCCTCCTTAATCGATGCAGTGGTGTCCTTCTAACAATGTAGTTAGTCGTGAAAAGGCGAGAGGGAAAGACATACATTCATAAAGAAGTGCCTGTCCTGTCATCTCACTGATGGTTTGGATCATTGTTTTCATCAATCAATCAATCTATCAACCAATCAATCCATCAATCAACCAATCAGAATACCCTCCCTCCAACCACCCATCAGCTCATCCATCCACCCACCAATCCCCCCAAAAATGCCTTCTTCCACCATCAAATCCCTCTCCCTCCCGGGCCGCCTCACCCTCGCCCTCTCCCTCCTCTCAGCAATTGTCTCCGCCGCCCCCATCGAAGACACCTCCTCAACCTACACCTGCGCCGCCGACCTCGACGCCCAGCAAAGTGGCCCTCAATGCGGCAACGGGCAGAAACTGTCCTGCTGCAACAGCGGCGGTGGGCTGCTCGGTTTGAATTGTTTGGGGTTGCCGATTCGTGAGTTTTTCCTCCTCTTTCTTGTCTTGACAGTTCTTGTCCTCGACAACGAGTTTCCAGTTTCAATAATTTCGATGAGATTTTTTGCTGATGATGTTCCCGTTGCGAAAAAATAGTCGGTGTACCGATCCAAAAGTCCTGTGGTTCAAATGTGGCTGTTTGTTGTCAGAGTGGTGATTCTACTGTGAGTGTTTTACCTTATCTTTACCTTACCTTGCGTGGCGTCTTCGCTACCTGCCTGTGCCTTGTACTTCGTCGAAACTAATACGCTGTTTTGTTATAGGGCAACTTGATCAACATCGAGCTCAACTGCCTTACTATTGGTTGATTTGATGGGGCTACTTTACTTTACTACATGAATTACCGCTTCGAGGGATGAGCGAGCGAGCGAGTCACAACAAACCTCCAACACTCGCCCATTTCTTTTCTTCTGTTCCATTCTCTTCGATAAGCGCTGAACGACACTTTATGAATCAAGTTCCGCGATAGAGATTCTTCTTTGGTGTACATATCAATCAATCAATCAACCATCACGTCTCAAACCCCCTCTCCATCCAACCAATGCTACTCATCAGTCAAAACTCTCACTCTTCCATCCATCCATCCATCCACCCTCAATCAAAACTCCATCTTCAGCGCAATACTCGGCTCCCCCTCCCTCCCCGCATCATCCCTCTTATTCCCCTGCAACCCAGCCCTAGCTTTCAACACCCCCTCCATCAAAACCTTCTCCTCACCCTGCAAACTGCCCACAACGCCCCTGAAAACAGCATTGTCCACGCCCGCGATCTCCAACAACCGCGTCGCAGTCTCGTGGTGCGTGGTCTCGCCTTCTTTCGCGGCGCGACGGAGGAGGGTGGACATGACCAGCGCCGTTACGGCGGGGCGGGCGTGTTCGTCGGAAACCCTCGGGATGAAAGCGGTGAGGGTCTGGGCCATGAGCGTGCGGCTTTCGGCCAGGCCTTCGATGGCGAGCTGGGGTTCGGCGAGGAAGTGCACGGCGTGCGCGAGGAGGTGGCGCGGGCAGATGTTAGCTAGTAGCAGGGTGCGGATGCAGCCGGCTGCGACGCGCGAGGTCATTGGGTTCTCGAGGCAGTCGGTTAGGTGGGTGGCGAAGTTGAGGACGAGGGGTTGCGAGTCGGCGTCTAGGACTTGGTTTGCGGTGGAGATGAGGATTGTGGAGGCGAGGAGGGTGTTTTTCTCGCAGGGCAGGCTGGCGGTTGTCTCGCGCTTTTGCGCATTTCGTAGGATGGCTTGCATTCTTGCGAGCGTGTTGAGGAGCTGTTTCTTTGTCTCGCCGTGTGATTCGCTGGCTACGCTTGCGATGAAGCGGCGGAAGACGGGGAGGGATTGCGGCATGACGGTGGGTTGGCAGGCGCCTGTGCCGAGGATTGTGACGAAGATGTTGAGGATGGTGGCGTGGAGGTCTGTTTTGATGATGTTTGGGAAGACGTCACTGACGTCGACCAGGGCTTGCATCGAGGTTCGGACGAGGTTTTGCGCTTCTTCGTTCGACTCGAGGCGGACTGAGACGGGTGTGTCGGATAAGCCGGGGATGAGGCCGGCGAGCACCAGGACGATGATGCGGGTGAGTTCGAAGAGCTGTTCGATGTCATCGGAGAGATGGTCGTTGTTGTCCGAGGCTTCAATACCTTGGCGGGACGAAGGGTGCGCAATGCAGAGGTTTCGTGCGATCTCGACAATGATTGTCTGGACACCGAGACTTTCTGTAAGCACCATGCGGTCGAACAGGTCCATACTCTCGGCGAAGACGACCTCTTGGTAGATGGCATTGCCCGAGACCGACGGCCTGAGGATCTTCTTGAGGGCCTGCAGGATGTCAAGGTTGCGCTGCGTAGTGACGATGTCATCGTCGTTTGACCGCACTGCAAGAGACTCGAAGACTAACCCGAAAAGAACGAAGAAGAAGGCCACAGGCTCCTCGCGGTAATTGATGTCGAGTTTGGGACGCCCGATCTCACCTTCAGGGCTTTCGGGCTCGGTTTTCTTGTTGTCCAGGGCATCGAACACTAGCTCGCTGTCCTCATCGATGAGACTAGCGATTGCGTCGACGAGACTCAGCCAAGACTCCTGATAGAATCGGAGCAAAGTCTGCCTGTTCAGCGATGCATAAACAGTGTCGAGGTCATCAGACGGCGAAGCAGTGCCAGTGGTTGCAGTGATGTCTGGCTCAAACCTCAAGCGCGCGTATTCTTTGAGGGAGTTTAGCCACAGTGGCACGAGCTGTGCGATGTGGGGCTTGACGACATCATTGAGGTAGTGCTGGGAAGAACTGGCAGTCTGCAGCTCTGCCCAGGCCGAAAAGACAGACATGCGGACCATGACTTGGGCATTGGAACTGAGACCTTGTAGGTCGCCGATTGAAGCCGTCTCAGACTCCTGGGAAAAGCTTTCAAGCGCAGACACCAGCAGCTTGAGTATACGACCCATGCGCTCGACATCAGTGACGATGCCGGTCGAGATGAAGGTTCCGCAGACGTCGACAGCCTCAGCTGCAAGCTCGGGCGATGAGTCTGCTGCGAATGCTGGCGTCAAAGCAGAGCTGATTTGCGCCTGATACTGCTCAAGCAACATTGCCTCACTGAAATCGGGATCAGGAGTGCGGCCAAACATTTTGAGGATCTGCTCCACGATCCGCAGTCCGACAACTCGAAGAGACGGGACCGATGCTGTTGATGCCGAGAAGGCGATTCGTACAATGTCTGCGACTTTGCTCTGCAGAGCAGCTTCGCCTACGCTGTCCTCGCTAACGGCAGCTTCTTTGCTTATCATGGCGATCAAAGTATGCAAGCACTCCATTGCGAACAGGCGAACTTGCCAGCGCATCAGTTCCTGGGTTGATGTGGCGCTCGCAGTGTCGTCTTCCTTTGCTGCGCCTTCACTCACAGCAAAGCCAGCAACTTCTTCATCCTGCAGATCAGGACCAGCAGTGTCTTTTGTTGTGGATGTAGTAGGCTGTGACCCTCTTACTTTGGTTTTAGTAAGGATTGTGTTACATCTGGATATCCACTCGCCGGGGTTGCTTGCGCCAGTCTGCTGCAGCCAGTTGTGGAAGATGTTGCGGACGGCTTGTGTATCGGTTTGGTCGTTTAAATACTCCCAAAGCCTCTCCTCAAGCCCTGGTTTCGCCGCACGAGCAATCTCCGGGGCATCCCGCCTCATCAAGCCGAACAGGCCGCCCACGGCAGATCGCGATATCTCCGGGGAGGGAGAATCCATGTCGCTTTGCAGGCGTTGTACATAAGACTCGAATTCTAGATGTCCTGGTGCGTACAGAGAAAGATGCTCCATGCAATGGAGGCTGGCAAGCAAGATGTCCGTTTCTTGTTCCCGAGAGAACAAACCAACAAGAGTCAGGATCATGTCTCTCTGCTTTGCCATGTCTTGTAAGTCAGGCCCGAGCACATTAATGAGTGAGTCGACGCCATGTGCAATAGCTGCCGCGACGGGCAAGTCGATGGATGTATTGGAAGCCGCCAATGCTGCGCTCTCGCTACTGTGGCTGTCAGACACATACAATTGACTTAACATGCCAATGGCACTGGTCACATAGCTTGAGAAGTTCAAACCAGCAGACTCGGCTACTTGTGCTAAGCTCTCCAGGGCCCAAAAGTGAACAAGCGGGTGCGTGTCAGCCGCAAGTGACATGAGAATCCCGACTATGTTTCTCATGTGGTAGCCAGCCGCCATGCCTCCAAGATGGGAATGTATAGATGCGAGAGCGAGAGCACATCCTGCACGTACATAAGGCTCACGGTTGTTCACGACTGTCTCGGTCAGGTATGTGACTTCTCCCGTGGTGAAAGAAGTGCCAGAAGTGTTGCAGAGTCGTCCAAGCGCCTCTGCCGCCATGAAACGGACGCTTTGATCCGGGGCTTTGATGGACACTCGGAGAAGCCCTTGAAGAGCATTCTCTGCTTGGGTGCTCGCAATGCTTCCCTTGAACGTTCCACTCTCTCCGGTGGCAACTCTGAGTGTGGCAAGCAGTGCCGTAGCAACGTTTGTTGAGATTGCAGTCTTCCTTGCGGGGTCCTTTTGCAATGCTGCAGCATTAAGAGAAGACGACATTTGCTCGAGCATGCTTTCCTGAACTTTGGGTGTCTGCAGCGGCAAGGAGAGTGCAAAGACGGCGATCGCAGCGTTGACAGCTTCGGTCGCTGGAGTGGAGGGCAAGGCCTCAAGCGATTGATCGTTCTCGACGTAAAGGTAGCAGCAAGTTGAGTCGAACTCGGCCGCGCTGACTATGGGTGATGCCACAACCTCAGCCGTGATACCTTCTTCATCAGCCCTCGAAGTCCAATGTCTCGTACGCTTCCGAGAGACGGCATCCTCAATATCCATCCCGTTTACGAGTCCATTCACACCGAAGCCGTAATTGTCTGCGGCGTCCCAGATGCTGTCATAAGTACCTGCAGAGCTCGCAATGGAAGCGCCAAATGAGCTGGGTGAGTAGTAGTCTGCGCCCGAGAACGAGGCTACAGCAAGTGGTAAAAGCGAAGAATGAGCGTTTGCCTCGATAGCGCCAGCTGGACTCAGGGTGAGTAGTTGAGAAAAGCACTCGAATACTCGGCGACGAGCTTTGACTTCATAATCTTGCAGCTGCAAGGCCGGCGAAAGTCGGTTCTGTGGATCATCGCTAGTCCGTTTCCATGGCAGACCTTGCAGGAAGGACACTGTGTTTTCGAGCATGCCCGACAATCTTCGTGAGACATCTGAGGTGAGCAAGCGTTGGTTGAAAGCGAGGAAGGCTTTGATAGAGCCAAGCGCGCATTCTCTGACATGCGCTAGGTAACTCAGCTCAAGCATGCTTCGCTGAGAGATGTTCTCCTTGGGCACGGGTTTGGGAAGAGCATTCTTCCAAAGCAACATCAACTGCGAAAGATGGATTTTGACAAAGTTGGGACCGAGCGACATCAATCCTCCGATCATGACCCAGGCAACCTCGAGCTGGCAACTCGAGATGCGAAGGTCAGAGCTTCCCGCAGACTTGAGCAAAGTAGTGGCCTGTGAGAGCACTCTGGCATACACATCCACGGAACCGTAAAGGGGATGCTTGTTGGAGGCGCTGAGGATAGCAGCTAGCCCGTGAGCGTATCCTATGCATCGCTTGGGGCCTTGCTTGGGTCCACCCAGCAAAGTCAATTCGCGGCTAACACTGTTTACGCATATTGTCACGCTCGGCAAAAGTTGTTGCGGGATAGCCAGCACAAGTGCACGCAAGGCTCGTGCTGTATGGATTTGTACGGCGAAGCTGGGATGAGGCAGCACCTGTAGCAAGCCCTCACGACAGAGCTCAGCAATGACGCCGACCCCAGCATCGAGACATCTTATCAAAGATGTGAGCGTGGAGATAGCCGCGGTCAAAGTATGCTTGGATGGCTCCGGTCGTTCCTTCACCGCTTGAGGGTAGTCTTTGATGATGTCGTTGACAAGGAAGCGACATGCATTCAGCTGTGCAGTCTCGCCGAGCATGCGCATGATAACTCGCTCAAGTATGATGCTGACAAATTTCCTGCTGATGAGCAGGCGATATTTGTTGAACTGCAGGCTGGGGTGACTGAGGATGTCGCGGAAGAGGTGTTGGCTGATCTCGCCGTAGTTTTTCTCAACCACGCGCTCACCGAGTGACCTCAGGATCTTGACGTAAGTGTTGATCACTGCTGTGCGGGCTTTGTTGGATGTCGTGGTTCGCATGTAATGCGTAGACAGCAGTTTTAGGATTTCAGGAAGACTGTAAGACAGTGCCGTAGCAGGCTTCTCAGGGGCAGGCGAAGATGTACGCTCAGCCTCCTCTTCGGGATCCTCAGGCCTACCTCTTTTGGCCTTTTTGGGTTTCTTGATCTTTGGTACAGCGTCCTTGTTGGGAGACTCTGAGTAACTCTTGACAAGCACGTTCGCAAGACAAGACGAAGCTGCTCGTCGCACAGGGACTGACGTGCTCTCCATTGCCCTCCAAATGGCTGTCTGCAGCTTATCGAAGTCGTTCGAATTATCGTAGCTGGTAGTGTGCATGAACAGTTGCTCCAAACACCAGCACGCGGAAGCCTGGACAAGCATGGACTTGTCACCAGTCACAGCATTACGAGCCTGCTTCCATATTGTCCGACCGATGTCATCCTCAATCGCCGCAACTATGCCTTTGACAATCTTGCCTAGCGCGCGAAAAATGGCACTCCGATATCCAGTGTCGTTGGCGGCTGACTTCAGCTGCTTAATCAGGGCAGTACACGCGAGCGGCGACAAACTCACGGCGCTGTCGCCCGCAGCGTCGAATATAGCCCCAAGACAATGCGCCGCGGCATGTTTTGCTCTGAGATCCTTCTCTTTCCCGGCGGTCAAAATAGCGACGCAGGCGTTGATCGACTCGTATAAGATCTTCCTGCTGCCTTTGGTGAGGATGGCATGGAAGCATCGTGCCAGGTTGTTCCGGATGACTCTTGTCGGGGCAGGCGAAGAGAGGTTTATGATGTTGAAGAGTTCGGTGTTCAATGCGGTCTGCTCGGCTGTTGCGCCTTCAGCAGTGAGAGCCTCGACATGCTTGGCCAAGTCGGCGGAGTGCGAGAGTAGGTATAGGTCTTGTTGCTCAGAAGGAAGCGCGTGCAATTTGGCGACGTCTAGCTGAAAGGGCGTGGTGGTAGTGGTGGTGCCGTTTGTCGGCTCGGTAGAGATCGTGTCGGGGTTGTTGTTGCTGTCATTTGTGCTATCGGCTGGTGGTGGTGGAGTTGTTGTCGGGGCCTCTTGATCGGGCATTGTTGTTTGTTGCTATCTCACTGCCTCATGTCCCGCGTGAGGTCGTTCGTTCGTTCGTGTGACGTGTATGTGTTGTTGTGGTGTTGGGTATGTAGTTACGTCTACGTCCACGGTATACCTCTGGTATGGCTTCAGCTCTCGACCATCGAAGCCAGCCCGCTTCCCCAGAAGTTCAGATTAGGGGTCTCGGAATGATGAGATGGAATATGCGGCTCGTATAATAATTTATTTATTATTTATCACTGCAATCACGTCTACGCTCCATTCCACCCCCATACCACACGCCAGATCAACAATACCACAACATGGCTCCCAGCCGAGGCATCACAATACTACGCCCGCTACTGCGTCAACCGCCATCAAGCTTTCAATCCCACCGCGCCTTCTCCGCCTGCACAGTTCAACTCTCCGGCCACAACCGCTGGTCCAAGATCAAGCACGACAAGGGAAAAGCCGACGCCTACAAGAACCGCCAACGCTCCGTATTTGCGCAAGAAATCGCCACCGCCTCTAAACTCTTCGGCCCCGATGTCAACCTCAACCCCAAGCTCGCCGATCTGGTCACCAAGGCCAAGAAGGAAGGCTTCGCGAAAGCTTCCATCGAAGCCGCCATTGCGCGCGGCCAGGGCAGGAGTTTGACTGGAGTGAGCCTGGAGAGGCTGACCGTCGAGGGTATCTTGCCAAACAACGTGGCAGTCATCGTCGAGTGCGAGACGGACAACAAGCTGAGGACATTGGCGAATATCAAATTGGTGATCAAGGACAACGGTGGAACTGCTACGCCCTCTAGCTACCTGTTTGAGAAAAAAGGGAGGATTGTGTTTGACCAAAAGGATGGCGTTGGATTGGATCAAGTCATGGATCCTGCTTTGGAAGCTGGCGCAACAGACGTTGACGAACTTGAGGATGGCTGCGTCGTTGTCTTCACCGCACCCGAGGAAACCAAGACGGTAGGAGAAGCAGTGTCTAATGCTCTGGGAACACAGATCAAAACTTCGGACATCATCTGGGACCCCAATGAGGACACCAAGACAGTCGTCCCAAGCGAGGATGCCGCAAATGACCTCGCCGAGTTCGTCGACATCATGATGGAAGAGGAATCCACTGTCAACGCCATCTCCATGAATGTCGCACAAGGAGCGCTGAGTGCCGAGACCTGGAAAGGACTCCAAGCTCGTCTGTCTTGAGGACGCCGGACAACCTGGAGCAAGCAGCCATCCCATCCTTGTAATGGATTGAATTGAATTGCATCTCGACATGTATAAACACGACTGTACTTTACATATGTGAACAATATCGCGCGCACATACACGATCCGTACCAGCCAAGACCGGTTCTACGGTTTATATCTCCGTCTTTCTTGTCATTCTTTACTCTACGGAAGACGGCCTGCTGCAACTGCCGAGCGACAGATCTTCCGGAAAACGGAAGCATCATATTTCCATTTCCATTTCCGTCTCCGAGCCGGCAACCCACCATCGAGGGCACATTATCGGCTCCTTCGGGGAGCTCGGCTCCATATTGAATGATCGTCGTTAAAACTTACTTGCCCTCCCCGCTTGACTAGCAAGTGGAGAGTGGACCACCAAACTGACGCGCAACGAAGCAGCAAAAGGTAAGCGGTCTGCCAACATCGAATACCAAGCCGCAACTCTCACATCACTACGCGACTCGCGCTGGCCACGCCGATGAAAGCGAGAGTTTCAAGGTTAAATTCAATCGTTGACAGTAGCAACTGGCCCAATCGCCTCGATGCTACTGTACTGAACCGTCCCAACTCTAACCTCGCATCCTCGCTGTGGGGAGAAGTTTTACCCGAAGTAAAGCAACCTCCATCATGTAGTAGGGCTTTGACATGAATGCTAGCAAGGACCAGCGAACTATCTCTGCAGAGTGGGCCAGGCAATCATGAGCCACTGCGGTTGCGTAGGCGTAAGCAGACCGCGATTTCGTTCCAACTTATCTAGTTGCAAGTTAACATGAGGTGATTTTCAACGTCACATTCCCGCAGGTAATTCCGTAGTCAAGTGAGTGAGTGGTAAGTTAAATACTTTGGCATTAGAACGCTTATAATTTACTGCCTTCACGTAACGGAATCGACTTCCACTGGGTTCAAGAAACTGTTGACAACGAAACAACAGCAACAGCGCCAGCATCAAATCCTGCGAACCCTCCAAGATGCATCTCCAACACACGCTACAAGCAGCTTGCATGCTTCTCAGCACCGCCGTCGAAGGTCCGCACATACAAACACCTCCCTCCCTGCCCATCTGGCATCACCCTACAGTAACTAACTCAACTCATCCACAGCCCACCCCGGCGGACACGCATACCCAGACACCTCCCTCTTCGCCAAACGCTCCGTCCAAGCCGGCAACTGCGCCAACAACGTCGGAGCCCAGAAGCAGAAGCGTCACGCCATCCGCAAACGCGATCGAGAGACTACGGATTTCACCGTTCATGCTGAAGCGCCGACTTACGATTTCATCAAGAATGAGAGCTGTGTTCTTTACCCGGAGACTACGCAGGGTCCTTACTGGTATCCGCCCAGTGAGTTGTTGCTGAGGGATATGACTCAGGGTCAGGTATGTTGTTACTCTAAAGTGAGGGCAGTGCGGTCTTGAAGTGGACTTGTCACGTTGAACGCGGCGCTGGCGTCCACATGGCTGTGATTGCTGGAAGCCAGGATGGAATTGGAATTGAGAAGCAGTACCACTGGAGATCGCACGCTGACCAATCAAACAACGACCAGGTCGGCATCCCACTCGAATTGGACATCGGAGTCATCGACGTCAACACCTGCGAGCCTTTGGAGGATGTCTTGATCAGTCTCTGGGTATGTTCCGCGTCTGCTTCACGATCGAGGCCAAGAACCGCGCTGATCCAATATCCATCAGCACTGCAACGCCACCGGCTCCTACAGCTCTTTCGCGGGCAACGATCCCAACGTTCCTTTTGGAGAACTTGCTGCTTCCAAGAACATTTCCGTCGGTGGAACTTTTGGTCAGGACCTTAGTGTACGTCAAACCCACCTACTGCGAGACAATGAAGCTACCCGAGCGCGTGACCAACTAACCCTATCCAAACAGGACCTAGTCACAGACGACAGCACCTGGCTCCGCGGCATGTGGCCCACAGACGCCAACGGCGCAACATCCTTCAACAGCATCGTCCCCGGCTTCTACGTGCGTTACTACATCCCATTCCATCCCATCCCATCATCAACACAGCGCCGAATTTCCTTTCCTTACTGATCCCTTACTTCCTTTCCCAGGTCGGCCGAACCCTCCACATCCACGTCCAGGTCCACACCAACTGGACCGTCACCAAAAACGGCACCATCGACCACAGCCGCGTCGTCGAGACGGGTCAGATATATTTCGATGAGAAGCTTACGGAGGAGTTGATGGCTGTTGAGCCTTATGCTGGTCATACGGAGATTGAGCGGGTGCTTAATGAGGAGGATGGGGTTTTCGCGCAGCAGGTTCAATGTAAGAAAGATGACAATTCTTCTGAAAGGAGGGAATTGAACTGGGGTGGCGATTAAGGATGCTGACTTTTTTTGTGATTACAGCGGGCGCGATGAATGTCGTTGACGCTGAGCCGCTCGATGGCGTTGATTTTAAGAATGGCGTGCTGGCTTATATCACTCTGGTAATGTTTTCTTCCCCCCGACGACTGCGAGGCGGCTGGCTTGTTACTTTGGGTACTTTGATCGCTGACTGTGGGTTTTCAGGCTATCGACACGACTACTATCAAAGACGGCAGCTCTCAGCCCGGTGGTAAGTTATCACTCCTTTTTCTGCGATCACTTGGGATTGAAAATAGTTGTGTACTGACTTCTTGGCTTGCTGTAGGCGGTATTGAACCCAACTCGACATCGTCTTGATGGTGGGAAATGTGTTCGGAAAGGTGTGGTTTGTCTATAGAGATGTACACTGTACATGGGTCGATCAGACCTGGTCTGGCTGTCCGGCCTATGGTTTTTTTCACTTATGTGTCAATCGTAACGATTATGGACATCCTCGACTGTCATTTCTTTTTTGCCTAGTGCTTACATAGGCTGATCCCTCCTCCTCCTGGATTTGTGATTCGACTTTTCGGTATCTTATTAATGTAGGAGGCTACTGTCGTCGTATGTACTGTATATGTAGGTAGCGTGAGATGATCTAACCTAATATTGGGAATAATTGAGGCCGACGATAGGTCTCCCATGTACATAGGTAGCTCCACACTTCCGTCTTCTTAAAACAACACGCAACTGTCTCTAAGTAACGACTCGGGACATGAAAAGATAGCTGCTGAATTTTTTCCCTTTCGGTCCTGTGACCTAAATGGAAACGTGATACCCAAATCAAGGTGTCTACCCGGCAACAGATCTTTCCGGCATACTCATTTTTTGGAAAATTCATCTAGTTTCGAGAGCGAAGGCATTCGACTATGAAGAACGGTAATATAGGGGTCAATAATGCTCGACGGTGCAAGGAACCCAAATTGATTGACCTTGTCCTCTCTTGCGGTTATACACCTCCGAGCCGATGCTGAGGCGCAGCTCGTGTCGGCTTCATGAGATTGGAAACCCTAATAACCCTAAAAACCCAATTATTGTCACCCAAACTTGACAGACAACGTGCCACAGATTCTGTCAGACGAGGCGCAGCACAGCTGCATTGATCCCGATTTATGCGCTCGACCTATCGATTGACTTGGGCGCCTGCACTACTGCAATGTACATGCAGCCTTACGCGCCCCAAGCGAGCAAGAAAATCCCAAGTGTATATAAACTGAAAAGCAGACGAGTCAAGCCGCGCGTGCTTCGGAGATCGTTGTCGTCAAGATTCACAACCATCAAAGCCTAGATCGAGTCTCCAAAGATGTCCAACGAGGAATACGTACCTTCACAGCCAAGGCCACCCCAGCAGCAGCGACAGCCCTCTTCAGAAGAGCCATCATTGAGGGCGTTCACGCCGGAGTTAGACTCCGTCGCCCACGACCCTCTCGATCCAGCAAAGCGCTACCACACCGGCATCTTCGTCGAGACAAACCCCTCCCTCAGCACCGGAACAATGCACCAAGTCACCGGCGATGTCATCAGCCAAAACGGAACGCGCTACGAAGAGAAAGCCGACTACCTCCCCGGTTCAGAAGCACCACTGCACCGTTTGATCCCCATCGGCGTGATTTAGGATTTCGACCGCGGAGTCGTCGGCACGATCTTGTCGGGTTTGCCAACGCCGAGCAAACAGCAGGGGATTAACTTCTGGGAGACAGACCCGCGGACTGGACGGCATGAGTTGATTTGGACGAGGGCTGATGGCGAGCCTTACGCGCCGGGTGAGGCGCGGAGGCCTACTTTCAAGTGCAACGAGTGGACGAGGCAGTATGCGATTCCGGCTTTGCGCAGTGACAATGTCTTGCGCGATTCGACGTAGCAGGCCGTTTCCGGGGGGGGGGGTGGTACTGAGCAGTCGTTCTGCCAGAGCGGAGCCTGTTTCCATGAGATACATGTACAGTATTGCCATGGTCAGCGTCTATCAGCCCTCTTCGAAGCGGATAATCTGCTGTCAGCACTTGAGTAACGCTTACCGCTCAACCCCGAAATCAGAGTGCCATGTCCTTGTCAAACATGCGCATCATCGCGAGCGCCGCAGGCTGCACTTGCAGAAACTGCTCCGCACACCAGCACCAGTCTTCCTCCCAGTACACAAAGTCAAACGTAGACGACGCGCAGAAGAACTCCCAAAAGTCCGGGTACCACCCAGCAGCCTCTCAGTCCACAAGTGCAACGTCGAAGTCCAGCTCTCCATCAGCTTCGCCCCCCGACGTCTCCACGATCATGATGTTCTTCTGCTGAACATCCCCATGTGTCAAGGTAGGACGAAACTCCCCCGAAGCCTGGCCGAGGTATCGCTCATAGAAGCGGACTTTGAAGTCTGCGCGCCCGTTCCTTTCGACCAGAGTTCGGAAATTAGCCACCATGTTCTGCACAAAAGAGGCCTCGCCCCGGAACGGACCAAGGTGGACGTGATCGCCTTTCTGACTGTAGAACAAGTAATGCTGCAAACTGCCGCCGTCCAACCCGCCGAAAAAGTCCGCCCACGGGCACTCGACCTGACGCATATAGTCAAAAATCTTGCCGAGCTTCGCAGTCACCGACGCCTTCTCCGGATCTGTCAATGTGGGCCAGAGAGCGTCCAGCTGGACCCCAGGAGCGCGGTCCATGACTAGGAATACCTCGATGCCATCGCGGAACATGGCGTGCAGTCGAGGCGCGGGGACCGAGGGAGCGTACTGTTCGAGACAGAGCAGAGCCTGGCCTTCGGCGACACTTATGGCTCCGCCGAATTTGGCTACGACTTTGTCGTTTAGAGCGACGACTTTTTTCGCGGATCGTTCTTGGAGAATGTTGGGACATGTCCGGATTTCTGAGGCTGTAGGGGCTGGTGGGGAGTTGTCATTTTTGATGGGAATTTTGACGGGGATCCACGTCGACTTTGGCGTGGAGTCTTCAGGCCAGAATATGCTTTGGAGGTTGCCCATCGCAGGCTGGATCTGCTAGGTCTCTTGTTTGTGGTCCGAGGGGACTTCGGTGTTGTTTTGGATACGCGGAAGGAAGACGAGACTAGCGGCCCGTCTCGGATCGGATTAGACTTTCAGATAAGAACATTACCTACATTTACATATGTATCTTAGTATCTTAGATTAACACTTTGTGCAGTTGCGATCATTGTTGAGTTGAGATCAAGACAAGGGAGTACCTAGTCTCATCGAAAAAATGTCAGACTAATTCCTGCAGTGTAGTCAGTCATCAGTCATCCTCAATCGATCAATTCGTAGCAGTGATTTGCAGTGACGCAACATGGCCAAGACCGAACAACTTCTGATCGCGCCGTTTGTTGAGGACTTCTTCCCCGACACCGACACAAGTCCACTGTGCAATTCCTCAACATGGGCAATGCAGGGCAGGATCCAGCGACCTGGCTCCTGGCTCCACTCGATCGATCGACTGTAGGTATGCTTCTCGATCCGTCCCAAGAAGACTGAGGAAGGCTGGAGATATCTTGCTCTCTTGGTTGAATCGCGCATTCTGGCAATGGCGGAGAGGAAGAAGTCGACACATGCATCTGCGGCCTCATCGCCGTCTTGTGGTCTGTGGTCCAAGCCGTCCCTCTCAAGACTGTTGAGAAGACTCTGATATCATCACACCAACGGTCGCGTCGCTTGGTCTGACTCGGCTGGGTGAACAGAGGAATAAAGCGTCACAGTTCGCGATGTGACCGGATAACTGGTTACCGCCTGTCGTCATGATATATTTGCAACAACTTCTTAGGGCTTAGAGCGATCTGACATTTGCAGATCAACTGCTCTTTGTAGTTTACACCCGGCTACACGATATACCACCGCCGTTGAACAATACCCACATCCGGTCTCCGGTTGAAAAATCTCTTAGCGGCAAGTCGTAGTGATGAAGGTGGTATACTGCTTTATGAGCCGACGGGCACGCATTGTGTTGGGCTTCTGCTTGTTGCCAGTTCTTGTCACTAATTCGCGATGCAAATATCACTGTCAGTCCTCGCCCTGGCGGCGCAGGCTGTATCTGCCCTGAACGCCTTCGAGTCCGGAAACTCCTTTGGCGTCCCAGGAAAGAACGCTTCTTATGACTACGTTATTGTCGGCGGCGGTACTGGCGGTTTAACCATTGCTGCACGATTGGCCGAGGACAAGAATACGTCTGTGGCAGTGATTGAAGCCGGCGGCTTTTACCAGATTGACAACGGTAATGGCAGGTCAGTCATGACGATCAAAACTTAATCCTCGACTCCCTGCTGACTCTACCGACAGCGTCATTCCCGGTCTCTGCGGCAGTCAAGGTGTAGCAGCTGCACCTGAAAGCTCACTACCATTGATCGACTGGGGCTTTGTCACGACACCTCAGCCTGGGTTTGGTAACCGCAGCATCCATTATGCTCGAGGAAAGACCCTCGGTGGCTCCAGCGCACTCAACTTCATGCTGTGGCACCGGGGAACCAATGGCTCTTACGACAAGTGGGCAGACGAAGTTGGAGACGACAGCTACACGTTCGACAACCTACTGCCGTACTTCCAACGAAGCACCCACATCACCTATCCCCAGGACGAGTCTCCACGCGGGAATGCTACTCTGCACTACGACCGCTCAGCTTTCAATAACAGCCTGGAGCAGCATCAACCACTGCACGTCACGTGGTCCAACTTCAGCAAAGCCTTCTCTTCGTGGGCCGTGAAAGCCTTGAGTGCAGTAGGCGTCAGACCCTCGCCCAGCCTCGACAATGGCGAACTCCACGGATCGAGCTACTCTCTTACCAGCATCACTCCTGAAGAGCAGCACAGAGAGTCGTCCCAAACTAGCTTCTTGGACTACGCCATGCGAACAACAGACATCAAGGTCTACACCCAAGCGATGGCCCGAAGGATCCTGTTCGCCAACAACACCGCAACAGGCGTACTTGTCACGACCGCCGGCAAGAACTACACCATCACCGCCCGCAAAGAAGTCATTCTGTCCGCCGGCGCCTTCCAATCTCCCCAACTCCTCATGGTCTCCGGCGTGGGTCCCAAAGCTACCTTGCAGCAACACAACATCCCCGTCATCAAAGACCTCCCCGGCGTCGGCCAATCAATGATGGACCACATCTACTTCGGCGTAGCCCACCGCGTCAACCTCCCCACCGCCTCCAAACTAAAATACGACCCCGACTACGCCGCCGCAGCCGCCGCATCTTACCGCGCAAACGCCACAGGCCCGCTAACCGCAGCCGTAGACCTCATCGCCTTCGAGCGCCTAGTCGACAGCGTCCCCGAGTCCATGCCCAACTCCACCGTCCACGACCTGAAGACCGACTTCCCCTCCGACTGGCCCGACGTCGAGTACCTCGCCCAAGACTCCTGGTCCGGCCTCCCCAACGTCGCCCTCCAACAGCCCACAGACGACTCCAACTACGCCCAGCTCATCGCCGCCCTGCTGTCGCCCTTCTCCCGTGGGAACCTTACTATTTCCTCCGCAGACGCCTCGGTTCCGCCCGTCATTAACCCAAACTGGCTTACAGACCCCAGAGATAAAGACCAAGCAATTGCGGCTTTCAAACGCATGCGCAAGATCTGGGCGGCGATGAGCGAGATCACTATCGGAGACGAGTACATGCCTGGGCTGGATGTGCAGAGCGACGAGGCGATCTGGGAGTGGATCCAAAAGGATGCCATCACTATCTGGCACGCTTCCTCGACTTGTAAGATGGGGGGTGCTGGCGATCCTTTGGCCGTTGTGGATTCCAAGGCGAGGGTGTTCGGTATTAAGGGATTGCGTGTCGTGGACGCGAGTGCTTTCCCCTTCTTGACGCCTGGACATCCGCAGAGTGGCGTTTATATGTTGGCCGAGAAGGTTGCGGGGGATGTTAGGGTGGGGAGGTAGGAGGTTGGGGGAGTGCGCCGGGATGGGATGCGCTTGTTGTGTCCTGTGAATGTGAATGCAGTTCGTTTGTTTTCGTCGACGAAGTACTGCGAAGCAGATTCATGCTTTCACAACCGCTGAATCTACGGCCCCCACCTACCGAACCCCCAGAAATATCGTTCGAACAGTCATCTTCAGGTACTTATGATCATCCCTCTATCAATACCCCTTATACCCCCCAAACCCAATTCCCCCGCCAGTCAGCCTCGAGCAGAATCATCTGAACCTCAGCCTCACCATCTCGACTCCGCAAACAACCACCTTGCCCTCAGCCAAACAGACTTCCATCTGCACAAAGGCAAAATACCGCTTACGAATTGCTTCCGGGCGCTTGAGAATCCCACGAACCCTCCAAGCTTCAATTCCCGTAAACAATTTCGTCGGCGAAGGGGGAACGCCTGGCGGGAGCTAGACTACAGCTGCGAACAAGTCTTTAGCGAGGCGGAATACAATATCCGCCGGCGAAGTCGGGTAGGTTTTGGTATGCGTCTGATACCTAGGGGAAACGCACGCCGTCACCGGCCTCTATATTTGAGAGGGTGGGTGGTTTTGTTGATGTGCTGCTGCTACTTTCGAAGAATGGAAAGGAAGCGATTGCTCGATGCAAAGTTAGAGTGATGATGGGATGGATTCTCGATTCACGTCAATGCGAATTGGTACATGTCATGTTCGTCGGGATGGTAGACTGGCTTTTGTGACTGTTGTGGCGGATGGAGTCGCTACGTCTGTCGAATGACTTGACGTCTCTGGCTGATGAGTCGAGTCGAAGCGGCGGGCATACAGCATGATCTCTAACATTTCTCCTCGGCAGGAACAGATACGCATACATCACCAACAAACGTCTTGTGGCAGGTATCCGCCAGCGACTTTCTTCTTGTTCTTTTTCTTCTTCTCGGGCATATGCTTCGACTTTGCTTGAAGCAGCGGAGATCGTCTAATTCCCCTCCTAAAGGACAAAGGAAATCGGAACGCTCGTTGGAGAATTTGCAGGACTGGTTTTGGAACTGAGATCGATGAGCTAAGTCAGACGATAGAGTGGGTGGAGCGGGAGGTCGAGAGGTTGAAGATATCGAGACTGCCTGCCGAAGCTGCTGCGGTCGAGGTAGGGAATAGAAGTTGGACGCTGTGGCTGTTGACTGTTGGCGCCCTGGTACAGGAAACTTTAGCCCGGAAGACGGTAGGGCGCTTGCTGCGGACAGGGCGGGATAGGAAAAGAAGATGCTGAAGAACGTCGAAGAGCGGTTCCTCGAATGTGGAGAGGACTGCGTTGAGGCAAGTGGAGCGTTCGTTTGACAGAGCTAAGAGGGACGTCGAGTTGGCGGACTACGGAGACGAGAGGGAGATCAGGATGTTGGCTGCTGTAAGACTCGCTAGGGACATAATTGAGGCTAACTTATCACCATCGTACGGGTAGAGAGAATGGAGGCTCTGCGGAGGGAGGAGAAGGCGGCAA
>Ga0265797_10001454_pt1 | contig 41559 bp, 40 predicted proteins | sample P2T30metagenome_FD_192433 | JGI IMG/M metagenome (GOLD analysis project Ga0265797, IMG submission 192433) | Plant litter microbial communities from East Loma Ridge, Irvine, California - P2 T30 | ecosystem: Environmental > Terrestrial > Plant litter > Unclassified | place: USA: California...
TCAGGGTTTGAACATGTATTACAGTTATCATATGAAAGAGGCAACTGCATCATTTAAAGAAGCTTCCCGATTCGATCCGGGCAGTCCGATGACGTTTTGGGGGCAGGCTTTGTCGATGGGGCCCTATTACAATGCAGCACATACTTATGCCAAACCGGAAGGAATCGAGGATGTGCTGCAATCAATGAACCGGAATATGGATAATGCTTCAGAAAAGGAAAAGCATCTGATAAAAGCCATGAACAGCCGTTATGATGCTTCGAAAGGTGGCAGTGCAGTTAAAACCTCCGATGCTGCTTATGCCGGTGAATTAAAAGAGCTGATCAGTAAATATTCAGAAGATCAGGATATTAAAGCCTTATACGTAGATGCAGTGATGCTGATGCATGCCTGGGATTTCTGGAACCATGACGGAACTGCAAAAAAGTGGACACCGGAAGTAATTGCACTATGTGAAAAGGTCATGAAGCAAAATCCGGATCATCCGGCAGCACTGCATTATCATATCCATCTCACAGAAGCTTCCCGCCATCCGGAAGTTGCGCTGGCCAATGCAGATGCATTAAAGAAATTGCTTCCCGGAGTAGCCCATATGGTTCACATGGCCAGTCACGAATATCAACGTAATGGATTATATGCCAAAGGTGTTGAGGTAAATGATGCTGCTGATGATAATCTGGTGAAATATGGTAACATGGCGAAAAATCTGTCTCTTGTCAAACACTCACCCCATTATTTTGCTGTACAAAGTTATTGTTCGCTAAGCGGCGGAATGTATAAAACAGGGATGGAAAATGCACTTCGCTGTCGTGGAAGTGTGTCGCCAAAGCCGGAGAATACCTACGATCAGTATTTGTACATGATTCCTTCGCTGACCCTTGTCCGGTTAGGAAAATGGCAGGAAATTCTGGCGGATAAAAATACGCCGGATCGGGATTGGGCGTATGCGCGTCTGATTGATCATTTTGCCAAGGGGATGGCTTTGGTCAATACTGGTAAAGCAGATTCTGCGGCCTGGCACCTTGCTCAATTACGGGAAAAAGCAAAAGCACCCATACTGGAAAAGCGGAGAATACCATTCAATTCACCCGTACAAATTGCGGTAGTCGCCGAAGGTATTTTAAATGCAGCAATTCTATTTTCAAATAAAAAATACGAACAATCAATTGCTAGTTTGAACACGGCAATTCAGGCAGAGGACAAACTGATTTATACAGAACCAAATGACTGGCCAATTCCTGCCAGGCAGTTCTTGGGCGCATATTACTTAAAGATGGGCAAAGCCTCTCTTGCCGAAAAAACCTACCGGGAAGATCTGGTAATGAATCCATCGAATGGCTGGTCATTGCTGGGATTACACCAAAGCCTTCGTGCTCAAAGGAAAACCAAAGATTTAGCTACCATTAAAGCCGGTTATACAAAAGCTTTTTCAGCAGCGGATGTGGTACCAGTAGGTTCTGTATTTATGAAATAGTGTTTCGGATAGGATAATTAGTTTTGACAATATCAAGTCTTTATACTTTTCGGTAAACAGGCGTATTTATCCTGGTGAATAATATGCCTGTTTTTTTGCAGAATTTAGTTAAATGAAGAAAATTTCAATGATTGCACTTGTCAGCATATTCATTGCTGGCATATTTTATTTTAGTAACATAGGGCATACTATTACCTACTGGAAGGGAATCATCAAAGCGCCTGGGCAAAGTCAGGAGATGATTGTGGTTCTGGACAAAAATCTGTTTGGTTCAGTGCAGGGAAAAATTACGTTTCCTGGTAATCTTCTTAATCAAAAAATAAGCCGTTGCACAGTATCTGCAGATTCTTTAAAATTGGAGCTCACAAATAGATTGAACGCTTCGTTTAAAGGATTAAAGAAAGGTGGTACTTTCATAGGAAACTGGATTCAGAACGGACAAAGTTTTCCGGTTGTATTAACAGAGACAAATGCAACTTTCTTACAGCAGGCCCTGGTGAATACGATTGTTGATTATGCCAAAACACATGCTGTTAACCATGGTCGGGTGAATTGGGATAGTCTGCAAAAACATAATTATTTTTCTGTTGACCTAATGAAGCCGGATTCGGGACTAATTATCGCCGCGGGCAGGTTGCTTAAAGTGTTAAACGACGATCACGGTTTTCTGATTTACAACGGTGATGCGCTACCCAATCCGGTTGGCCGTAAAAGCGGGTCTTCTAAAAATCCTGGTATGATTGATGTTTTGTTTCGGGGCAGAAGTATGGCGCCTCAGATGCTCGCCGAAAATATTGCCTATATCCGTATTCCAACCATATCTGCACTGACGAGGGATGAAATTGATAAAAAAGTTACTGAGATTGAAAAAGCGATATGTGGATTAAATTATAATGCTCAAACGAAATGGGTCCTTGATTTTCGGCTTAATAACGGAGGGAATTTCAGGCCGATGCTGACTGGAATTGCGAATCTAGCCGGTGAAGGTGTTTGTCTGTATTTTGTTTCTGACGGTCAAAAAGATCAGGAGTGGACTTTAAAAAATGATGGTTTGTATGCAAATGGAGTAAAAGAGACAGGAAGAAGTAAACTCTGTGATCTTCCAAACTATCATCCAAAAATTGCCGTACTGATTGGTGGCGGAAGTTCCAGCGCGGCGGAAGATGTAATAGTAGCGTTGAAAGGCAGAAAAGATACCCGGTTTTTTGGAGAAGAAACAAAAGGGCAGGTGACAGTTAATTCAACCATAACCCTTGATGAAAATACCCATTTTTCATTGATCACCAGTAACCTGAAAGACAGGAACGGAAATGTCTACACAGAGGCTGTTAAACCCGATGTTATTGTCAGAGAAGATGATGATTTTGGTGATCTGAAAAATGATCCGAAGGTCGTTGCTGCAATAAAATGGTTAAACGCGCAGAGTTCCCAGGACTAACCTGATTATATAGTCGAAGCTGATTTTAAGTTTAAATATATTTCTATGTATCGGATATTACTGGTCTCATTTCTGGTTTTTTCATTTCCGTCTTTTTCACAAAAGAGGATTTCGGGTAATCAAGAACAAATTCCGAATACCATTCTCTGGAAAGTTACCGGAAAAGATTGCAGCAAGCCCTCTTATCTGTTGGGAACATTGCACCTGGCAGACTCACAATGGCTGCTTAATTTTCCGGAAATCCTTTCGGTAATAGACAGCACCCGTTTTATTCTTACCGAAGCTTTTAGCACCAAACCGTATTCTGTTTTTAAGTTATCAGGTGCAAAGTTAAAGGCTATACCACTTCTGACTCCGCAACAGTTTAAAACCCTTGATTCGTTTTTCGTGGCCAGGGTGGGAGAAGGAATTGTCAACAATACAGAAGCACAGGAAATGTCCGTCAGCGAAATGGAAGGTGCTATTTTATATACCCTGGTTGCAAATTCTCAGAGCCCGGATGGAATTACAAAATTGATGGATAAGGACTTGTTTGAACTTTATAAAAGCAAGGGGCTGCAAGGCGACCGGCTGGATCGAGTTGCTCAGACTGATTTTGATTCTACTTCTATTGACAAAGCCAGAAGCTATCTGACGCGTTCCCTGAAATACATTGACGGAAGCGATAAACCTGGCTGGAATGTGTATGGCGGTATGAAAATGGATTCTATTATGCGCGTGTACAAAGCTATGCAGGTTAATTACAAGCTTAATGAAGAGGATTCGGATGCGGGCGAGCCGGTCAATGAAGTAAATTATGTTACTCTAAAACAAAGAAATCAGAACTGGATTCCTAAAATAGAAGAGAACATTTCAAAGCAGCCGTGCTTGATAGCTGTCGGGCACCAGCATCTTTGGTATAAAACGGGCATTATTTCCCTGCTTCGGGCCAGTGGTTATACGGTTACGCCGGTTTCTATTGCCAGTGTTAAAAAATGAAATGTTCAGATAAAAATGATATTCGGATTAATTAATATTGAAAGTCATTCCTTAAAATTCAAAAAAATGTCAGTTTATCTCACAGCTACAGTTAAAAGTAAAACCGGTCAGGAAGATGCATTAAAAGCAGCATTGCAGCAACTGGTAGTAGGTTCAAGAAATGAGGCAGCTTGTATTCAATATGATTTGCACCAGTCGGCAGAAGATCCCGGGTTCTTTATTTTTCATGAAGAATGGGCCGATCAGGCCGGCCTTGATTTGCATAATGTACAGCCACATATTCTCAGGTTTCAAAAAGAAGCCGGAAATCTGATAGAAGGAACGGTTATGATCTATAAGACTCAAAAAGTATAGGCATTTTGTATTTCAAAAGCAGGAACGGTATGCATTAGTACAGTCGTTCCTGTTTCATCATAAATAATCGGATCATGGCAAACAGGTTCAAAGCACTTTATGTAAGCCAGAATGAAACTGGATTTGTACAGGAAATCAGAGAATTAGAATTGAGCGAGTTGCCAGAAAATGAAGTACTTATTCGTGTTCATTATTCTTCCTTAAATTATAAAGATGCGCTTTCTGCTTCCGGGAATCGCGGCGTCACTAAAAAATTCCCGCATGTTCCCGGAATTGATGCAGCAGGAATTGTAGAGAAATCTGCATCGGCCGGTTTTCCGGAAGGAACTACGGTTATCGTTACGGGATTTGATCTGGGAATGAATACCTGGGGTGGGTTTGGAGAATACATCGCCGTTCCTACATCATGGGTTATGCCATTACCGGAAGGGTTGACGCTAAAAGAAGCAATGAGCTTGGGAACAGCAGGTTTAACAGCGGCATTGTCCATTGAAAAAATTATCAATTCAGGAATCACACCGGAAGACGGACCCATTGTCGTCAGTGGCGCAACCGGTGGAGTGGGGAGTATGGCAACGGCAACATTGTCTAAACTTGGCTATCAGGTTACGGCTGTTTCAGGAAAAAAAGATGACGATTTTCTGCTGTCTGTTCTGGGTGCCAGTTCAATAATAAGTCGGGAAGAATATATTGAAAAATACAATACAAAGCCGCTTTCTTCGTCAGATTTTGCAGCTGGTGTAGACAATGTCGGCGGATCAATCCTGTCAGGAATACTTAAATCGGTTAGGCAAAATGGGATGGTAACCAGCTGTGGCAATGTAGCTTCTGCTGAATTAAATACTTCTGTTTTTCCTTTTATTTTGAGAGGAGTAACACTGGCTGGCATCGACTCAGCTCTTGCACCCATGCCGTTGCGAATTAAAGTCTGGCAGCATCTGGCAACAAACTGGAAACCGGTTCACCTGCATAAAATGGTAGAGGAGATTAGTCTGGCGCAATTACCGGAGAAGCTGGACAATTTATTACAGGGAAAAGCAAAAGGGAGGTACTTGCTGCGGCATGATTGGTAGATTAAATACGTGTGAAGTTTTAGTTTTTATCGCTTAGATTTAAGTAAACCGGTAGACTGTCAGCCTTCTGTCATCAACAAATCAACTGAACCATGCACCGCCGGACATTCATCAAAAATACAGGGTTTCTGACAACAGCCGCGGCTTTGGCGCCGGCTGCTTTTTCTTTTGGCCAAACAGCTATAAATAACAAGCTTCCGAAATGGAAAGGATTTAATTTGCTGGATTTCTTTTCTCCCAATGCAATTGGTGACAAGACAAAAACGACAGAAGAACATTTTAAATGGATGGCTGATTGGGGTTTTGATTTTGTCAGACTTCCGATGGCTTACCCTTCCTATTTAAAATTCGACCGGACTAGAAACATCACGCCCGATGAGGTCTACCAGATTGATGAAAGTGCTGCCGATAAGATTGAAAATTTAGTGCTCACGGCGCACAAATACAATTTACATGTGAGTCTGAACCTGCACCGGGCTCCCGGTTATTGTGTCAATGCTGGTTTTCATGAACCTTACAATCTGTGGAATGACAGGGTGGCGCTGGATGCCTTTTGTTTTCACTGGAATATGTGGGCAAAAAGATTCAAACACGTTTCTCATAAACACATTAGTTTTGATCTGCTCAATGAGCCGAGTATGCGTGAAGATATGAATGACCAGCTTTCTAAAAGAACCCCTGTTCCGGGAGCGCTGTACAGAAAACTGGTTGTAGAAGCTTCTGAATCCATTCGCAGGGAAAATTCCGGGCATCTTATTATTGCTGATGGCAATGATGTCGGCAGTCTGGTTATTCCGGAAATTATTGATCTGAATGTCGGGCAAAGCTGCCGGGGTTATCATCCGGGAATCATATCACATTACAAAGCTCCCTGGGCGATGAAGGATACCGAAAATCTTCCGGAACCAAAATGGCCGGGGAAAGTTGGAAATCAATATTTAAGCCGTGAGATGCTGGAAAAGTATTATAAACCATGGATTGATCTGGTCGGCAAAGGTGTTGGTGTACATTGCGGGGAATGCGGATGCTGGAACAAGACGCCACACGCTGTTTTTCTGGCCTGGTTTGCCGATGTGCTTGATATCCTTACCTCCAATGGTATCGGGTTTTCTCTTTGGGAGTTCAATGGTGATTTTGGTATACTAAATTCGAAAAGGACAGACGTTGCTTATGAAGACTGGCATGGACAAAAGCTGGACCGGAAACTTCTGGATCTGATGATGAAGTACTAAATAAAACAGGCTGATATCATTTGCAAAGATCCCAATTAAGTAGAACAGATCCCTTTTGGCATTTTATCAGAAATAACATCATTTCAAAGCATGAAACGTTTTCTGGTAATTCTTTTTCTGGTTTCCACTACCTCCACATTTGCACAGGTTAAACTCGCACGGCTATTTTCAGATCATGTAGTATTGCAGCGTCAAAAACCCATTCCAATCTGGGGATGGGCGAAGGCAGGAGAGAAGGTAACTGTTTCACTTGCAGGACAAACACAGATCGCCAAAGCGGCCGGTGACGGGAAATGGACAGTAAGGTTTACTCCGCTGGAAGCAGGTGGCCCGCATGTGCTGACTGCTGTGGCGAAATCCGGAAAAACATCTGCAAGTGATGTTTTGATCGGAGAAGTCTGGCTTTGCTCGGGGCAGTCAAATATTGAATGGCCGGTTTCTGCCGCTAATAATTTTGAAAAAGAAAAACTGAATGCGGATTTTCCTCAGATCCGCCATTTTCGGGTTGATCATGTTGTTTCACTTACTCCGGAAAAAGATCTTACCGGTGGTGAATGGAAGGTGGCTTCTGCCGAAACCGTCGGTGGATTTTCGGCTATCGGTTTTTTCTTTGCGCGCGAAATCTATCAGAAACTCAACGTGCCTATTGGCATCCTGCACTCTTCCTGGGGCGGTTCACAAATCGAAGGGTGGATTAGCAGGGAAGGGATGCTTGGTAATGAGGAATTAAAAGGATATGCGGAAACCATGCCCAAAACATGGGAGGAAGCTGATATAGTAATGGATCGTAAGTTGAGGAAACAGCTTTTCAAAGATGAAAAATTTACGCCTTCGGAAGAGGACGAAAAGAAGTATGTGGCCGGAAATGCAGATTTAGGCAACTGGCAGTCCGCGGCGGATCCGCTGGGACAATGGGACTGGAAAGGGCTGATGGGTTTTCGCGGTGATGGTTATATGGCCAAAACCATAGAGATCACCCCTGAAATGGCTGCCAGATCCACGACTATTTCGCTGGGAGAAAATGACAGTAAAACCGACATTTATATTAACGGAACACTGATTAAATCCGAAACCGTTAAAGGGATAAGGAAAGTGGAGATACCTGCCAATACCTGGAAAAGCGGAAGTAACCAATTGGTTGTAAAATCCGGAAAAATGGTAAGTGCATCCTGGTTTGGTCCGGGTATGACAGGAAAGCCTGCGGATTTGTATGTTGAATACGGTTCGCAGAAAGTAAGTATTGCAACCGATTGGAAACTCATGCCCTCATTTGCCGGAAAACACGAATATGCACATTTGATGAATAACGTTGGAACAACCATCTACAATGCAATGATTGTTCCGCTGATACCTTTTGCAATCCGCGGGACGCTCTGGTATCAGGGTGAAAGCAATGCCGGCCGGTCCTTCCAGTACCGGAAAACTTTTCCGCTGCTAATCAACGACTGGCGCAAGCTATGGAATGATGATTTTTCATTTTATTGGGTACAATTATCCAGTTACGGCAGTAGCCAAAGCAGCAATCAGGGAAGTGGCTGGGCGGAGCTTCGTGAAGCGCAGAATATGGCATTAAGCCTGCCTAAAACCGGAATGGCCGTCACTACCGATATTGGTAATCCAAAAGATATCCATCCGACGAATAAGCAGGATGTGGGACACAGATTGGCTGTAAATGCCCTGAAACTGGATTATGGTCAGAATGTGGTATTCAGTTCACCACTTTATGAAAAAATGAATGTAGCTGGTAACAAAGCGGTCGTTTCCTCTAAATATGCAGATGACGGATTGGTTGTGAAAGACAAATACGGATATATAAAGGGATTTGAAATTGCCGGAGATGACAAAGTTTTTCATTATGCAAAAGCAGCGCTTCTCGGAAACCAGATTGAAGTTTCAAACCCACTTGTAACAAAACCGGTTTCTGTCAGATATAACTGGACGGATGCGCCCGAAGACGGAAATTTGTTTAATAAAGAAGGATTTCCGCTAAGTCCTTTCCGCACAGACTCCTGGCCAGGAATTACAGTAAATAACAAATTCCAGTAATCGATTATTTTTACCTGATGACCAGAACTTTTCTATTTATTGCAGTTGTGTCACTATTTATTCTGGTTGCAGCCGGGATACATTCCCGGGATGAAGAAAATCTGACTTATGACAAATGGGAGGAATATCTGGGAGGTCCGGATCGCAATCACTATTCTTCTCTGACACAGATTAATCGGGATAACGTCAAAGATCTGAAAGTTGCCTGGTCATATGCTACGCCCGATTCCGGGCAGATGCAGGTCAATCCGATTATTGTAAACGGAATCCTTTTTGGCGTTACTTCCACTGTGCAGGCCTTTGCGCTTAATGCGGCTACGGGAAAACAGATCTGGATGTTTGGGGATAAGTCAAAGGTAGGGTCAAATACCAGCCGTGGCGTAACTTACTGGAGCGATGGAAAAAATGACAGGCGTATCCTGCATGCGATGGGTGCTTTTCTATATGCGCTCAATGCAGATACCGGCCAGCCCATCCTGACCTTTGGGGATAATGGAAAAATAGACCTGCACACCGGGCTACCACCTGTTGCCAAAGACAAGTATATGGTTTCCAACACACCGGGTACCATCTTTAAAGATCTGATCATTATGCCGCTGCGTCTTTCAGAAGATTCGCAGGCCGCTCCGGGAGATTTACACGCTTTTAATGTGCGGACCGGAAAACTGGAATGGACATTTCATACCATACCTTATCCCGGAGAGTTCGGATATGAAACTTTCCCGCCCGATGCTTATAAAAACACCTATACCGGTGGTGCCAATAACTGGGCAGGAATGGCGATCGACCGAAAAAGAGGAATTATCTATATTCCGACCGGTTCGGCAGGATATGATTTTTATGGAGGAAAAAGAAAAGGTAAAAATCTTTTTGCCAACTGTTTGCTTGCACTCGATGCAAAAACAGGTAAAAGGTTGTGGCACTTTCAAACTACGCATCATGATATCTGGGACCGTGATCTGCCTGCTCCGCCAAATCTGATCACCATAACACGCGATGGTAAAAAAATTGATGCTGTCGCTCAGGTCAGCAAGCAGGGATATATTTTTATATTCGACCGGGTTACAGGTAAACCGCTTTTCCCAATAAAAGAAATAGCCGCTCCGTTAAAAGCGCTTCCCGGAGAATTTCCATGGCCAACGCAGCCGGTTCCTGTCAAGCCAGCTTCATTTGCCCGCCAGGCACACAGCCTGACAAAGAAAGATATCAGCCCGTATGCACCAGACCGTGATTCGCTTATTTTGAAATTGAAAGGGTATAATAAGTCCTTGTTTGCCGCACCGAGTAAAATGGGAACTGTAATTTTACCCGGATTTGACGGCGGAGCAGAATGGGGCGGGGCAGCTGCTGATCCGGAAGATGGGATTATTTATGTCAACAGCAATGAAATGGCCTGGATACTCTCTATGAAAAATACACCGAAAGAAAGCGAGATGTCAGCATTAAGTCCGGGAGAAAAAGTTTATACAACCTATTGTCCTACCTGTCATGGGCAACAGCGGAAAGGCAATGCAAAAAGCGGATATCCATCACTGATTAATATCGGGGAACGACGGGACAAAGCTTTTGTAAACAACCTGATTACATCGGGAAAAGGCATGATGCCGGGTTTTACCATGCTGACAGCAGCTGAGAAGCAATCACTGGTTTCTTTTTTGTTTGGTGATGAAAAAACAGAGGCGGTTTCCGGAGCCACAGTATCTAAGAAAACCGTTTTACCCTATCAGAGTACAGGATATAATAAATTTTTAGATCAAAATGGATTACCAGCTATCTCACCACCCTGGGGAACATTGAATGCCATTAATCTAAATACCGGTGATTATTTATGGAAGATACCTTTCGGGGAAGTTGCCTCTCTCAAATCGCTGGGGTTTCCGGATACAGGTACGGAAAATTACGGCGGCCCGGTTGTTACGGCCAGCGGACTCCTTTTTATTGCAGCTACAAAAGATGGAAAATTCAGGGTTTTTGACAAAAACAATGGAAAATTGCTCTGGGAAACAATGCTTCCCGCTGCCGGTTTTGCCACACCATCAACATATGAAGTTAATGGTAAGCAGTATGTGGTGATCGCATGCGGTGGAACAAAGCTTGGGACAAAGAAGGGCAATCAATATATTGCTTTTGCCCTTCCAGATTAGGTAATGGTGTGAATCGGCAGTTATAAATCAACCGGGATTTGGGTTTCACCGTTGAATGCCATATTTTTAGAAATGTGCTGTCTTTATGACTGGCACGATTATAACTTATAGCATATTAAACAACCTATATATAACCCTGAGCGGTTTCCAATGATTCGATTTACACCATTTTACACCAGGCTTGCACACATTCTTATCTGCCTGATCTGCCTTTGTTACATTGCCATTGTGGGCAGAACATTACTTGCACCGCTGATATTTGCATTCCTGTTTTCCTTGTTGCTTCTGCCATTTGCCAATATGCTGGAATATCGCTTTAAGCTGCCACGCTCGCTGTCATCCATGGTCGCGCTGCTAACGCTCATTCTGGGTATTTCCGCAATCGTAACTATTTTGGGAGCACAGTTAACCGAGCTTGCTCAAGACTGGCCGGCTTTCAAGCAACAGGTGATCCAGGCAGCAACGGGGATCCAAAAATGGATTTCCGCCACTTTCCACGTCAATTCTGCTGATCAGATCGATTACATCAGTGAGTCGGCTACCAAGGCTGTGGATACCGGAACAACGCTGATTGGTCACACACTGCTGTCGCTTTCTTCGGTACTGCTGTTTTTACTATTTATCTTTCTTTATACATTCTTTATTTTATTACACCGCCGTCTGCTGCTGCGGTTTGTTGTATCACTTTTTAAGGAAGAATATTCGGTTGTGGTATATGACGTGGTTGCACAGGTTCAGTACATTGTCAAAAAATATATTGTTGGTCTTTTTTTACAGATGCTTATTGTTACCATTTTGTCCTGCGCAGCTTTCTGGATCATTGGCGTAAAATATGCATTTTTACTCGGGCTGATTATGGGAATTTTTAACCTGATACCCTACATCGGAATTGTTACAGCACTTCTGCTGGCCGTTTTAATTACCTTTGCAACGGCTACGACCACAGATATACTTTTTGTGCTGATTTCAGTAATTTCAATACATCTGGTCGACAGCAATTACATTATGCCAAAAATCGTCGGTTCGAAAGTCAAGATCAATACGTTGATAGCACTTCTTGGACTTGTGTTGGGTGAGATGATATGGGGGATCACGGGCATGTTTTTATCTATCCCGGTAATCGCTATCATCAAGGTTGTCTTTGACCGGGTAGATGGCCTGAAACCATGGGGAATGCTGCTTGGAGATGATGATAGCAAGCCCGAGGTAAAGCCTGCCATAGCAGAAGTTATCGAAGATGAGCGGCGAATGTAGCTCTCGTATCATGTTTAAGATTTTCCTGTTCTATGATCTGATTAAATACAAATCGATCTATGAAGAATTTTCTGTCGTAAGTTTTTCTGTAAATCTATTGGAGAACCAAAAGAATTCAGATGACAGGACAAGAATATTATGCCTTGTTTTCAAAGGCAATGAATGAAAAAAAGATTATTCGTTATGAAAACGAAACGAGCAGGGATGACTATCACACCTATGCGATCAGGGAAACAGCCATGGGGTACATGTTTTTTTGCCTGCTTGAAACATTCTTTAGAACCGGAAAAAATTTAGATCAATGGATAGAAGGCTCGCTGAAATCTTTTCATGAATTCAGGATTGTGAAAGGTGCGGGAAGAGAAACACTGTATCTGACGGAAGAAAATTATAATGTAGACCTAAACTATAAAAAGAATCTCCCGGCCATACTACCGGGAGAAACGAGCTGGATTACAATTGATTAATCAGTAATTAAATTAAGGTCATAGAGGGAATGATATTTCTTTTATGACCTTTTTTTATCTGCCCATCGCGACCTGCTCATTGCTGAATAAATGCTCTGCCATTTTTTTATCGTGTCCGTATACATCATTTCGGAAATTCAGATTTCCATCCTGATCCACCCAGGAAGTAAAATAACCTATAAATACCGGAATTTCATTTTTACCCCGCAACCTTACATATTTTTCTTTACCGGCATTCATGGCTTTTGTAATTTTTTCAGTAGTCCAGGTACTATCCTGGCGAAGCAGAAATTCTGCTAGTTTTTTAGGTTCTGAAAGTCGGATACAGCCATGACTAAATGCACGCTGCGATTCACCAAAAAGGCTTTTTGAAGGTGTGTCGTGCAGATAAATATTATAACTGTTAGGAAAAAGAAATTTTACCAATCCCAATGAGTTGGACTTCCCCGGTTTTTGTCTCACCGATCCGCCATTCCATTCCATATTATGCCTGGCAAGATAATTCCGGTTCTTCTTAATGCCGGGCAAAATTTCCTTTTTCAGAATACTGGGCGGAATATTCCAATAAGGACTAAATACAATTTGATTTAAAGTACCTGAAAAAATAACTGTACTATTTGCTTCGGAACCGACTACGACGTTCATATTAAAAGCCAGTTTTCCGTTTTCATACACATGCAGCATAAATTCCGGAATATTTACCAGCAGATAATCCGTTGATGGTGATGCCGGCATCCACCGGATACGCTCCATATTAATCAGTATCTGCCGGATACGTTCTGAAACAGGGACATTTAATTCCTTATAGAAAGCAGGTCCTGTTTCTCCGCTTGGCTTTAATCCCATGCGTGCCTGAAATTGTTTTACGGCAACGGTTAAAGTAGAATCAAAAATCGCTGAACTATCTGCATCCGTTAAATCTCCAAGTAGAAACAGATGTTTCTTAATCGCAGGAATTAGCGGATCAGATTTACCTTCTTTGAACTTTTTTGTTGTTTCTACCGGTGTCAACTGAATTTCATTTTTAATCTGATCATATTTCAATAGTTTCTCTTTCAGTAGGTTGTACTGACGATTGACAGGTTCATAAGCGGACAGGTTTTTTGCCTTGTTTTTAATCAGCGAATCAAGAAATATTTCCGGGTTGATTTTTTTTCTGGGAATGTACCAGTTTAATTCCTGCGTATTCAGCTGGTTATTTCCGGCATAGGCAAGGCCGGCATATTTGAAAAATTGCTGTGTTAACTGTAATTCAGTACTGATCACCAGGGTGTCATTTGGGTCAATTCTTTTTTGTTTAGCCAGTGAATCGATAGCATTCAGCAACGACGGATTGTAAAGGGAACTGTCACCTGAGTAGTTGATATAATCATTTTGCATACCCAAAAAAGTGGATGCAAATTCGGCCAGACCATCCGGAAAAAACCAGGCGAACTGGTAATTGCGGTGATTGTAAAAACTGTGCATTTTGTTGGACAAGCTGTCCTGCATCGGATGGGATGCCGCAAAACGATCCAGTGCGGTGGTATCAATAAATAGTTCAGTATAAGAGTTTGTAACCGTGATTGTTGTATCTCTAACTGCAATTTGAGGTACCTGACTTTTCTTTTTGTTACAGGCTACTGCAATCACACAGAGCAGGATAAACAGGATGGCTTTTTTCATGAAGAATAAATGGTGTGTTAGACAACAGCAATATTGCATTATTTTTCTGCATTTAAAGTCTGCAAGCCAGGATGTCTGATCCGAATAGATTTCTGGTATGATAATTTAATTTCAGGGCTTATAACATCTGACTAAGCCATGAAAAAACACATCATATGCCACTATAAGAACGGGGCTCTGCTGTTCTCAACAGCAGAAACCTTTGAAGAAAAGAAAGCGCATGAAATTCTGGAGATATTCAAACAACAGAAACTTGTATCTGTTTGCCAGCCAAAGGGATTAAATCTTTTTAGGGTTATTGGTAGGATGAATCTTCATTATGATCCGTTTGCAAATAACAAATTAACATGGGAAGAGGTGTTGGGTACGATGACCTCAACCATTGAGGAACTGGATAGGAAGCTAATGCCTTTCTATGTACAAAATCCGAATATGATTACCGGTACATTTCCGGCGATTTAGCAGAAACTTTGTTCTTACCCCTGCCTGATTGCTTTTTTAAAAAATGAACCCAAAAAACTACCGGCAAATATCAGTATAAGGGAGCCGCAAAGGCTAAAAATTTCCAGTTCTCGTTTTGCCCCGTTTTCCGGTATATCCGTGAAAATAAGATATCCTGTGACTATTATTAGACATTGCAGAATTGCAAGCAGCCATCCACGTACAGGTTCGGCGTATCCAATAGCTATTGCTGAAAATGCGGCCATCAGGTAAGGAAGATGAATACTTTCAGCATCTTTAATTACAATAATTAAAATAGCGCTTGTACATAAAACGAGTAAGGAATTGGCAACAAATCTTCGGTCCAAAAATGATTGTTTTTCTTTTACATTGATCACAGCATTCTTTCTGTTTTCAAGAATCTGAGCCTCTTTTTCAAAATCTGATTTTGCTTCCTGGTCCTGATTTAAATGCTGCCTAGTCAGTGCGCGCCAGTAATACGATTCCGGATCAAGTTCTCCGGCATTGAACACAGCCTTATTTAAGGAAGGTAAAGCCATTTCATACTGCTCATTTCCAAAGTGTAGCTTTCCCTTTTCCAAATGCAGGCCAAATACACTTTCATCGTAACTCAGGCCGGTATTCAGATCCTGCATAGCAGCATTTGGATTGCCGAGAGCCTTGTAGCATTTTGCCCTGTATAAATAAGCAACCGCCGAGCGTGGGTTTGCCTGGATACGTTGGTCGAAATAGGTGAAAGCTTCCTGGATCCGATCGTTCTGAAACAGATTTATACCTTCTTTTAAGAACTGCTCTTCTTTTTCTGATTTCGTTCTGAGATCCGCATAATTACGCAGATAATAGATATAACCAAAAACAGCAAGAACCATTAATAACTCCATGCAGATTTTATTCGGATATAGTATTTGAAATCGCAGCTCTTTATTAGTTCTGTCGTTTCATTAATAAACTAACCGGATAACAGATTTTTAAATAAAAATCGTTGCAGAAAGTGAAAGAATTTGAGGCAATTTATAATTCAATTAAGTGCTCTGGGAGGGGAATATTTAGGCTGGATTCATCCGCTACGGGAGCCATTCTCCTGGTTTCAAACGGAATAATACCCGACCAAATTAGCAGCTCTTTGTCTTCCTCCTCATCATTAGGCATTCCGCTGCGCATTTTTGCCGAGGCTTCTTCCAGTGAAAAAGAGAGTACGGTCGTTTTCCTGACTTCTTTTTCAGTCATTGGACGCAGATATTCCCAACTGCCAGGTACAATTTTCTCTGTTAACCATTTAAGTGTATCTGCTTTAAGATCATTATCCTTAATTATTTCTGCTTTTGCAAATAGTATAACAGAGCGATAATTTACTGAATGGCTGAAAGCAGACTTGGCTACAACCAATGCATCTGTGAGCATTACGGTAATACAAACCGGGATTCCCTTTTCGATTTCCCTGATAAAATGGCTCCCGACTGATCCATGGATGTAAATTTTATCTTCATATCGGACAAAGGAAGTTGGGATGGAGTAAGGCTTATTATCAACAGCATAACTGATCGTGCAGAACAAAGCTTCATCGAGAATAGGATAAATGTTTTCCTGATCATAATGTGCGCGCTTAGCAGCGCGGCTGGGAATAAGGTAGGATGGTGTTGCCATGATTTTGTTTTTTTACAAATTTGTTGCGTAATTGGATAGTTGTAATCATCCAATTTTTTAAAATACGGTAGTCCACTTCGTGAATATATTAAACTCGCTGCTCACAGTAGATAAGTTTCAGAAGCTACCGGTTTACCTCCAGATAGCCAATCAGCTCATGGAGCATATTAAAGACGGCAGGCTTAAACCAGGATATAAATTGTCGAGCAGCAGGGAGCTGTCCGTAACTCTTAATGTCCATAGAAGAACGGTGGTAAAGGCATATGATGAACTGCTTGCTCAGGGATGGCTCGAAAGTGTAACTGGCAGCGGAACCTTTGTCACAAGTAACCTGCCCCAGATCCAGCTGCAAAAATTAGCGGATCACGAATCAATTTCTGACGATCGTAAAAAGGTAGCGGGATTTGAATTTTCCCGCGTCCCGCTGCTTTATCGGCCTTCCCTAAAATCAGGCAGTAGTCTGCACCTGGACGATGGATTTCCTGACGCCAGGCTGGCACCGCTGGAAGAGCTCTCCCGCGCATACCGAAGTCAGCTGTTAACCGGAAATGCCTATGCAAAACTGGGATATGGGGATACCAGGGGTACATTGTGGCTGCGAAAGGAATTATCGTCATACCTGAATGAAACCAGAGGACTCAACACTTCATGCGACAATATTCTCATCGTTCGGGGTACAATCATGGGATTGTATCTGGTAAGCAATGGATTGTTATCAAAAGGTGATCATGTTGTGGTTGGGGAAATGGGTTGGCTTGGTGCAAAAATAAATTTTGAAAAAGCCGGAGCAAATATCCTGACTATCCGTTCGGATAAAAATGGAATTGATATCGACGAGTTGGAAGAGCTGTGTACGAAAAAGAAGATTCGTTTAATTTATGTAACGTCTCATCACCATTATCCGACTACCGTTGCGCTTCGGGCCGACCGCCGCATTAGATTGCTTCAATTGGCTGAAAAGTATGGGTTTATCATTTTTGAGGATGATTATGATTATGACTTTCACTATTTAAGCAAACCATTACTACCACTGGCAAGTGCAGATGAAGCCGGAATGGTATTGTATTGCGGCTCTTTTACGAAAGCAATATCTCCTGCATTTCGTGTAGGCTATCTTGTAGGGCCGGAAAACGTGATTACCCACCTTGCTCAGCTGCGCAGAATCATAGACCGCCAGGGAGATACGGTTTTAGAAAATACAATTGCAGAATTACTTCAAAATGGAGTTATCCAGCGGCATTTAAGGAAATCGGTTCGCGAATACAGACAGCGAAGGGATATTTTTTGCAATCTGTTAAAAAATGAACTTGGTAACTATATAGATTTTCAAATTCCGGATGGGGGAATGGCAGTATGGACCTGTTTTGATCAGGGAATTAATTTGAAGAACCTCGCAGAAAAAGCACTTCAAAAAGATCTTTACTTTGCTGATGGTAGTATGCATAATGATACCATTGACCGGCACGCCACCCGCTTGGGATTTGCTTCATCAGGTCCCAAGGAGCTTGAAATGAGTGTTGAAATATTGAAAAAATTATTGAAGTAGTAGATAAGCTATTTTTGGATATTTAAAACGTTGGCACCGATCCCGTCTTCAAATTTCCGCTCCAGCTTGTTATTGTGGACTGTGATCATTATTTCTACTGAGCCTGTTCCCACGGTTCCGGAAAGGATATGCCCGCCAAAAGCGGTAAAGTTTTTATCCGTCACAACCCCGTGCGCGTGAATGGAAACTTTTCCTTTTTGCCAGGCGATGGTTCCCTGCATGCTTGCAAGCTCCACGGCTGCAAATTCTTTGGGATCATATTCTTTTGTTTCAAAATTAAAAAATCCGAATTTCATATTTACAAAGCCCATGCCGGTAAAGTTTGCAGCAGGAATTTTCTCCTTTTCGGCGAAGGTTTCCAATTCGCCAAGAATATCGTCTCCCTGGCGTAACACCATCAGATAACCTGCCGGGACTTTGATGTATCTTTTCACTATCTTATTATTTTGAACCTGGGAGAAACCGTGATGCGAAAAAATCAGCAGGATAATTCCCATAAATAAAATTTTGAGCTTTTTCATGACTCGCTATTCAGTTTATTCAGCTTATCGATCAGGTCTATCAGTTCTTTTTCTGATTGTTTTAATTCTACCAGCTCTCCTTTTTCTATCACATTATCAGAAGGATCATTAAAGTTTTTGAATTCTTCACTTACATCCGGATTCTGGTTATTTTCGGTAGAAAATTCTTTTGATAAACTGATATCCGTTTTCTCAAATTCTACCTGTTGTCTCTTTGCCAATATTTTTTCCTGTAAATCTTTTTTCTGTTTTTCGACTAGCTCGTTCATAACTGATTATTTTATCTTTAAGGTATCCCAGTCATTTCTCAAAAACCAGGCCAGTGGAACAATTTCGAATTAATAGTTTTAGCCTGTGCACGTATATTGCTATACCATAATAACCATATCCGGCTCCATGCTTCCACTTTTCTGTATATCCGAATAATCTAAATCGATTCTTTTACCGGAAGTGCGTGCCTCTTCCAGCATTTTAAAAAGCTTCTCTTCTCCTTCGATACGGAGTGCTTCAAAAAGGACGTTTCCATAAAGAAATTCATCAGAACCAAATCCGTTTTTCAGTGCAGCTGACTGATAATAATCAAATATTTCCTTTCCGCTCATAGCCCGGACATTGTTTTGATTGTAATAGCTAATGCTTTAAGGATGTTGTGTTTTAACTCAGGGTTGCATGGCGGTGGAAATATTGTCGTTTATCACGGCATTGCTACATTTTGTCTGCCATGAAATTACTTAATTGAAATTATTTATGTGCCGGGAAGTCATACAAAATAATTATTTATAAATTTGCGGCATGTACAGCCAGTCACTATATAGCCCGCTTGTCACTTGGAACCGTAAGGTAGTCCAGGCAGGATAGCTGTATTTTGACTTTTAAAATATTTGCAATCCACCTGGTTTAGTTATCAGGTGGATTTTTTTATTCCCATCGCGTTCTCAGAATGTTAGATTATACCGGCATGATTAAAAATATACTATTGACCTATAGAACCTCCTTTCAGGGCCTGAGCCGGGAAACCTGGTTACTTAGTTTAGTGATCCTGATTAACCGGTGCGGTTATATGGCTGTTCCATTTATGAGTATGTATATCACCCAGAGCCTGCACAGGAGTATAGCCGACGCTGGACTAATCATTACCTTATTTGGTGTGGGTTCTGTGATGGGTGCAATGGCAGGCGGTTACCTGACGGATAAGATTGGCTTTCATCCGGTGCAGGTAGTGAGCCTAATTATCAGTGGTTTATTATTTGTTCTGTTTGGTCATATTGATCATTTCAGCACGCTTTGTTATCTGACGGTAGTGCTCAGTTTCTTTGTTGAGGCATTCAAGCCGGCTAATAATTCTGCCATTGCTTCCTATTCGTCGCTGAAAAACATGACCCGTTCATATGCTTTAAATCGACTTGCTACCAATATCGGTTTTGGCTTCGGAACATCTGTCGGAGGCATATTGGCTGCTATAAACTACCATTTGCTGTTTTGGGTCGATGGCGTTATCTATGTAATAGCCGGCCTGCTGATTGTATTTTTGCTTCCGGCAGGAAAAAAAGTAAAGCAGGAAAACGTATATCAGACAGATCTTGTTTCGAACGGTTCCCCCTGGAAGGATCTGTTTTTTGTACGTTTTATTATTCTGGTTACCTTTTACATGTTCGCTTTTGTGCTCATTTTCAGGATTGTCCCGGTATACTGGAAGCAGCAATTGGGGATTGGTGAAGCCACAATCGGAATGTTGATTGGAATGAATGGTGTTATTATTGCGCTTTTTGAAATGGTGTTAATTCAGAAATTAGGAAACCGCAGGCCGGAATACCATTACATCGTAGCAGGTGTGCTGTTTACTTCCGCCTCCTTTCTTTGTCTTATTGTTCCTGCCATAGCTCCTGTTGTGATCGGAGCTGTTACGGTATTGCTCTTTACGATTGGCGAAATGCTTACGCTGCCTTACATGAGCACGTTTGTGATCAGCCGTTCAACGGTACGCAACCGGGGTAAATATTCTGCTGCATATTCTCTGTCCTGGGCAATTGCGCAAGTAGTTGGTCCGGCTTCAGGAGGCTATGTTGCCGAACATTGGGGATATAATACGCTTTGGATCGTACTGGCAATAACCGGGATTGGCTGCGCCTGGGGATTTAAATTTTTATTTCAGAACAAAATGGCTCCTGTGCCCTGATGTCACAGGAGCCATCCGCTACAATTGTCTTTTAAAGAACGTCCAGGCCTCGGTAAAAAAATCGATATCCGTCTGAAAATCGTGCTTCCCATTATTTACTTTTAGCAAAGTTACTTCGGGGGATTTCTTCTTTTTATAGGTATAACTTTCAATGGTTATGTCGTTGCCAGGATCAGGATCCTGTAAAACCTTTTTAACCGGCGTACCGGAATACCCACTCAAACCTGCCCAATATTGAAAAGACAGATCAGTTGATCTTACGCTGCCGAGCGTTACGTTGCCCGTTTTCATTTCGCCTCCATTATATGGATTAACCGGGTCGGCAGTACCATTGATGATCAGGGTAGCAATTGGAACTTTCGATTCCGGGCAATCCATATTTTCAGGTGTAGGCATGTTGGCTACCATCGCACATATTGCCTTGAATTTGTCCGGCATGGTAATTCCCATTCGGTATGCCATTTGTCCACCGCCGGAAAAACCGGAGGCAAAAACGTGTTGTTCATTGATCTTGTATTTAGTCTTGAAATAACGGATCATACCCGAAAAGAAAGCATCTTCATTTATATTTTCCAGATTGGCAGCAGCGGTAGATGCTTTTCTACACTCATTCCAATAAGATTTATAACCTTTCGGATAAACCAGAATAAAGTTTTCCGACGCAGCTTTCTGTTCAAGTTTTGCTGCATATTTTACAAAACTCTGCGGGTCTCCGCCAGAGCCGTGAATGGCAAAAATCAGACTGGCATTTTTACTTCCTGCAGGCGGTGTGTTGAAGTAAAAGGTTCGGTAATGACCTTCTATAAGTAGCGAGTCACTGATGAGCTGCGCTTTAGCAGAAAAAAAGCAAAGGAAAGAAAGAATGAAAATTTTATACATAGCAAATAAACGGTAATTCTCTTTACAATAAAAAGGTTTGCAAAATAAATGAATCTGATCAAATAAGCATGTTGTTTACCTGGCTTTCTCTTTTGATCGGGGATCGACAATACCAGCCGTTCATACATTTCCGATGTAACCGGATTTTACTTTTATCTTATAAAGCATTAAGAAAGATATGTCAGGAAAGCCTTAATATTAAGCGTTAAAAGAATATCATCGTGATAATATAATTACATGAAACGTATGTATTTTTACAGATTGACAACCGTACCACCTCATGCTCTTCAGAAATTTTTACAATATTTTCATAGTTCTTATAACTGTATTTCTGTTAAGCAGTTGTGAAAAGCAAAAACCGCAGATTATCAACGATAATAAAGAAATTGCCAATGAGCTGAAAAGCCTATATAAAAGAGCAGAGGATTATGGCAGCTCCAAACCGGATTCCCTTTCTATTGTCGGTAAGGAAATATTGGAATACGGCACCCGGCTCAATGATCGGATAGCGATTGTAAGAGGAGAAAAATATATTGCACGCTCTTATTGGAACAAAGGAAATCATTCGGAGGCCATGAAACATGCCGTAATCAGTTTGCGAGATGCAGAGAAATGGGGAGTACAGTCCGAGATTCCTAATATTTATGGCATTATTGGCAATCTGCATAAGGAAAAGCAGAATTATGCAATGGCACTCAATGCGGCAGATAAGGGTATGTCGGTGGCAAAAGCCATTATGGATACGGCTTCGATTATTTATATGATGCGACTTAAAGCCATGTTTACGCAGGGTATTGGTGCAAATACGAAGGATACGGCGCTGATCCACCGGTCACTGAATATGCATCTGGAAGGCCTTAAAATTGCTGAAATGGTGCCAGCACTTGAAAAAGCACGTATTCCGTATTATAACAACATTGCTCAGGTTTATGTGAAAAGAAATCAGCTGGACAGTGCTGAATATTATGTGACCAAGGCAATTTCTTTGGCAAAAAAATACGATCAGCAAAGCTCCCTGACTTACAGCTACACCTGGCTGGCTCAGATCCTGGAACGGAGAGGTAATTTAAATACCAGTCTTGAATATTTGCGGAAGGCCTTACAAATTTCGATACAGATCCAGCATCCGCATCGTCAGATGGAACTTTATGACTACCTGATGGAAGGCTACAGGAATGATGGCAAATACAAGGAAGCATTGGATGCGTTTACCAGATTTAGCCAGATCCGTGATTCTCTGCAGCTACTTCAGAATGTGCGGCAGGTTGGTGAATTACAGGTACAATATGAAGCCGGTAAAAAGGATCGTCAGATCAGTGCATTGGGTGAGATAAATGAAATAAGATCAAAACAAACAGCAGGCGCACTGGCAGGACTCGTACTGGTCTTGGGTTTAGCAGTTGTCATGTTCAGTCAGTACCGCATAATCCGGCGAAACAATGTGATCCTGGCAGAAAACAACCGAAAGATCAGTGAGCAGTCCGAAAAAATGAATATGTTAATGAAAGAGCTGCATCACAGAGTAAAAAACAATCTTCAGATTGTATCAAATCTTTTAAGTCTGCAGGGCAACCGCCTTACTGACGACGATGCAAAAAAAATCATTAAAGCCGGACAGCAGCGCATTGAAACGATGTCTATCATCCATAGAAGTCTTTACAGCCAGGAAACGGTTAATATGGTTAATATGAGAGATTACATTAATGACCTTCTTGGCAGCATATTGCAAAGTTTTGGTATTGAAGAAAACGAAACGGATCTGTTCATCATGGTAGGCGTAGAAGAACTTGAAGTCGATATTGCGATGCCGTTGGGTTTGATTATTAACGAATGGATCACCAATTCCTTTAAACATGCATTCCATGATGTGGAAAGACCTGCCATTACGTTAAATCTGGTTGAAATCAGTAACCATATGCAACTCGAAATTAAAGATAACGGACCGGGGTTTGATCTTTCCAAGTGGGAGCAGGCAAACCGTTCATTTGGTGTCCGGCTTATAAAAGTACTTTCTAAACAGCTGGAAGGACAATGCCGGGTAGTGCAGGGATCCGGTGCATTTTTTCAGCTTGAAATTCCATTAAATGCGCCGCGAAGAGCAGCATAAAATCACGGACAAATAAGGTATGAATTGATTAAGCGATTTTTTAATATCAACGTTTTTGTAAATTGAGAATTCTTATTGTAGAAGACGAAGGAATCCAGGCTATGGCTCTGGAAGATACGCTTGAACGGAATGGATACACCGTAGCCGGTATAGCAGATCATGGCGCAGAGGCAGTTGAGATGATTCGTCATGAACGGATTGATCTGATTATTCTGGATGTGAATATAAAAGGGAAATGGGATGGTATTGAAACCGCAAAACAAATACAGGCTGTGAAGAAAATTCCGTTTATATTCCTGACTGCCTACATGGATGAGGCTACACACCAGCGGGCAGATGATACCCATCCCGAGGCCTATTTGAACAAGCCGTATCAGGAAGCAAAATTACTGGCGGCTGTGGAAAAAGCATTGACTTCACCTGCTTACTATACCGATGATCAAGGCGTTAAAATCCTTTCTTTATATCGCTGATGGGTTTTTTAATAAATGGTATTTTCGTGTTCATGCTATTTTAAATACAGGAGGTGTGTTTACTTTTAAAAGTTGATTGATCATTAAATACAAAAAAAATGATTGAAGTTCAGTTTGAATTGGGTGAAAAAGGACGCGGAGCTTTTTACCTGGAAGAAAATAAGGAAAAATTAGGTGAAATGGTAATCGGCATTTCAGGCACAGCTCTGACGGTTTATCATACCGAGGTTGATCCACAGATGGAAGGTCAGGGAATGGCCAGAAAAATGTTTGATGCTATGGTAACCTATGCCCGGGAAAAAGGTTTAATGGTAGTTCCCCTTTGCGCCTACGTACACGCACAGTTTAAGCGCCATCCCGAAGAATTTGCCGACGTCTGGAAAAAATAGATTTATTGTTTTACTTACATTTGAATTCAGTGCATTATTTCCATGCATTGAGCAGTCTGCGGATCACTACAATTTCTGCTGTGTGATAGGCATTATGGTCGGCAATTAGTGTAGCTTCCCTGAATAATGTTTGTCCTTCTCCCCATTCAAATGGTTGGAAAAGATTGCGGTTTGTGTCATTCAACATATTAAAAAAGCGATTCTGATCTGCCTCAATTTCATTTAAAGAGTGCTCCCATAAAGCATCCTCCACTTCTGCAACATTTGGAGTCCAGTAGTCATCAGGCCAGTTTAGTTTTTCAAATTCACCGGATTCTGAAAAATCAACAATATCCTTTTGTGCAATACGAATGTGCTCAATCAGCTGCCAGATACTGTATGGCAGGTTGGCAGGAATTTTTGTTCTCAAGTTTTTAGGCAAACCTGCTATTGCATCTGTTAATGAAACATGGGCATTGCCATTTCCGATCATTTCGGTTAATGCTTTGACTATTGCAGCTCGGCTATCCTGATTCATAATTTATTTAATCTAAAATGTTAATTGATCTTTTGAATCATACAGAGATCGTGCCAGTACAAGAGCCGGGGAATTATGTCGGTCATATCAGCGTCGCGGCACTTAGATACAAAGAATTATTTATTATTTTAGAGCTTCTAATTCATATCATTATTAACTCCGGATAAACAGAAGTATGAATACCAACCGACGGGATTTTCTCAGGATAGCTACTGCCGCCTCAGCGCTGGCTGCAACAGAAAGTATTGCAAAGCCTTTTAATATTATCCGGGATCTGAAAAAAATCAGTCCGAATGATAAAATCAGATTTGCAACAATTGGTATGGGTATTCAGGGTCACAGCGATACCAAAGCAGCTTTAAGAAGTTCAAAAGCAGTTGAATTTGTCGCAGCAGCTGACCTTTACGACGGGCGTCTGGCCCGTGTAAAAGAAGTGTTTGGGAAAGATGTTTTCACAACCAGAGATTACCGCCAGATTCTGGAACGAAAAGATATAGATGCGGTCCTGGTCGTTACACCGGATCATTGGCATGACCATATTACAAAAGCTTCGCTAAAAGCTGGTAAACATGTGTATTGTGAAAAGCCTATGGTTCAGCAGATTAACGAGGGGCAATCTGTAATTGATGCCTGGAAGAAATCCGGTAAAACCATGCAGATTGGTAGTCAGAGGATCAGTTCTGCTTCTTTCAGAGAAGCTAAAAGACTGTATCAGGCAGGGGAAGTAGGAGAAATTAATTACGTTGAATCAAATAATGACCGTTTTAATGCCATCGGTGCATGGAATTACTCCATTCCTACGGATGCATCCATAAGCACACTGGACTGGGATACTTTTCTGGGAGATGCCCCGAAGGTTCCTTTTGATGCAAAACGGTTTTTCAGGTGGAGGAATTATAAGGATTACGGTACAGGTGTAGCCGGAGATTTGTTTGTGCATTTGATAACAGGTGTTCATTTTGTTACCAATTCGCTGGGGCCTTCCCGGATTTTTTCATCCGGAGAGCTTAGCTACTGGAAGGATGGCCGTGATGTCCCTGACGTGCTGGTTTCGATACTGGAATACCCAAAAACAGATATTCATGCAAACTTCCAGATGGTTTTAAGGGTCAATTTTGCAAATGCCGGTGCAATTGCCAATAACACCAGAATTATTGGCACAGAAGGACAAATTGAATTTACTGAAAATAATCTCATCCTGACCAGAAAAACACTTCCCAAAGCGCCGGGTTATGCCGGTTATGACAGTTATAATACGTTTTCAGAAAGTGAACAGGCTGCTTTTAAAAAACAATATGATGCACAGTACCCGGAAAGCAGCCGTACGGCCGGGCCTGTGAAAGAGGTCAAATTTATTGCTCCGAAAGAGGATGATGCCCATGCCAATCATTTCGCAGATTTTTTTGACAATATCAGAAAAGGAAGTCTGGGTACAGTTGAAGATCCTGTTTTTGGTTTTCGAGCAGCAGCGCCCGTCCTTGCCTGTAACAGCAGTTATTTTGAAAAGAAAGTGATACACTGGGATCCGGTGAATATGAAGCTGAAAAAAGGATAACCTGTATTGCGTAGGAATACTTTTTTATATTCCTACGCAGATTATCTAATCATTCTTATGCAAACAGGAAAACCTTTCAGGTTAAAAGAAGATGAGTCGGCTGAAATATTGATTCAGCAAGAACAGGTTGAAGAGATTATACCGGATGCCGATTTCAGGTTTAGTCTGGTGATCATGAAAAACGGCGATAAACATTTTATCTGCGGAACCAAAAAAGAGATACTGGAACAGCTCGAAAATGAAGATAAATGATGTTTGACGACACCATTTAATTATTTACAGATAATTCTTCGAGCTGACTGGTCAGTCTTTGTTCAATCATATTTATAATGCGCTTATTTACCTCATTTTCATTCGCATCGAAAAATATCCACTCTTTTGTTGTGAAATGACCGGCGACTATCCCCTTTACATAATGCCTGAACTGATGATCCTGCCTTAGAGACCGGGCAATATAAGCCTGCTTTTCAATAACACTAAGTTTGGAAAACGGGCTTTTGTGTTTTTCAGTGTACTGCCTGAAAACAAATAAAAGCGTATTGTTTAACAATTTCAGAATAGGTCTTAAGGTCTCGTTTTGGAATTGTTCCACATCTGTGTAGGCAACTTCGGTTGAAATCAGTGGCCGCATGGCGACCAGTTGGGTGGTTTGTGATTCGGTCATAAATATTCAACACCAAATTCTTATTAAAGATTACCTGTTGTTGTTAAAGTTGAGAAGATTTCTGTTTAGGTAAAAATAATTTGCAGGCATACTTTTATTCAGTGTGTTAGCTGTAATTCATTAAATACTTTAACTATGAAATTCACTGCACTTCTTGCATTCTCGATAACTGCCTTGGCACATTCCCAGATTGTGGCGTTTTCTATGCCTATTACGCAAAACCCTTTTTCAACTGTAAAGCTGACTCAGGAAAGGGTAGAAGTAAAACCTGATGATTTGCCTGAAAAGGTAAGGCAATCCGTAGGTTATAAAACAGAATTAGGGTGGGATATATTAAAAGCCTATTTAGTAACCAACGATGACAAAAGTCAACTTTATGAATTGTATGTTCAGAAGCCCGATGGTGAAACCTGGATGAAAGTGGACAAAGATGGAAAAGTCCTTAATTAACTCCTGAATTATTTTTGGCTGATGCATGACAGCTACACATTGAGGAATTTGTGTCCTTTAGTTTATTTAGGTTATTTTTATAAGTAATTGATTGTATATAAGTTATGTAATTTGGCTTGGTCTTTTTCAATTATTTGTAAAGATGTAAGAGTACCAAAACCATAAAACTTAAAGATTATGAAAAAGTTAATTGCATCAGCATTGATCCTAACACTCATTTCGTTCAATTCACTACAGGCAGGGACTTCCGAAAGAAATCTAGATAATGCTACATTTCATCATGATGCTAAGCCGTTAGAGCAGGAAAAGGTCTCTGTTAAGCCGGAAAACTTACCGGACGGCATCAAGAAGACGGTTAAAAGTGATGCATTTTCCGGATGGACCGTTGTATCTGCATTTCTGATCACAGCAGCGGATAAAACACAATATTATGAATTGAATGTAAAGAATGGTTCAGAATCAGCCAGGGTTAAGCTTGACAAAGACGGAAATAACGTAGAGTAAAAATAAATTTTAAAGAAAGCAGACTATGTTCATTTGGATATTCCAATAGCATGGTCTGCTTTTAATTTTAGTTGATAGTAAATCTTCCGCTGTTAGAGAAATACGCTCATTCAATTTAAAGCGACTTTTTACAAGATGGCAGCAAAAATTATAGATTCACTAGTTTTGAGAATTCCCCTTAAATAATTATCCAAATTTATTCTGACTGTCATATGCCAGACCAAGCCCTACACTGGAAAGCTTGTTTTCATCAGCCAGCGCGGCATTGGGAAAAAGTGAGGCAAATTCAGTCTGTACAGATGGAACTTCGGTTGTTCCGCCTGTTAAAATCACCAAATCAATATCTTCCCTGTTTACAGATGCGTCTGCAAGGCATTGAAGCGCAGCTGTTGAAATTTTCCGTATCTGGCCGGATATAGCCGTATCGAATTGCTGACGTGTTACCTGCGCTGTCAAGCCTTCTTCAAGAAAATCAAAAGGTGTATTGTAACTAGTATTGGTGGTCAGCGCAATTTTGGTTTCTTCCGTAACCGAGAGCAGAGCATGTCCGGTTTCCTGTTCCAAAACCTGTAATAGTCTTTTAAACCGTGGCTTATCGTGCGATTCGTATAGCAGCTGTCTGGTCTGTGAAATAATCTTGGTCGTATACAGGAAGTTAACTTTACTCCATTCGGAAAGGTCATAATAATGTCTCAGCGGAACCTCCAGATTTTTCTCTCCATAGGTACTCTTATAACCCAGTTCAGGCATAATCGCAGCCAGGCTCAGGTCTTTATCAAAATCATTTCCACCTATACGTATCCCGGTATTGGCCAGGATATCACCAGATCTATCGTGCTTGCCGATATACCTATTGGACAATCTGATTACGCTGAAATCCGATGTTCCCCCACCAAGATCTACAACCAAAGCCAGCTTTTCACCGGATATATTTACTTCATGTGCAAATGCAGCGGCTATGGGCTCGTATTGAAAATCAATATTTTTAAATCCAAGTTGCATGGCAATAGACCTCAGTTCTGACTGAGCACGATCATTGGCAGCAGGGTCATTATCCACAAAATGTACGGGCCGGCCCATCACAACATTTTCAATCTGCTGTCCGGCATCCGCATCTGCTTTTTCTTTAATGTTCAGAAGAAAGGCGGTAATAATCTGATCAAATTTCATCAGTTCACCATTTACCATCGTGCCCTGCTTCATAATTGGAGTACCCAGCACGCGTTTCAGACTACGCATTAAACGTCCCGGACTTCTCGTAAGAAATTTGTTTACCGCTTCTCTTCCATAAAAAGGTACATTGCCTTTTCTCAGAAAAAACATGGCACTCGGAATTGTCACGCTTGTATCTTCAACGGCAACCAGATTTATTTTTCCCTGGTTAGCAGTCGCAATACTTGAATTAGAGGTTCCGAAATCTATCCCGCAGGAAATATTACTCATAATCAGTCTCAAAAATTTGGGGGCGCAATTTCCAATTATTAGTCTGGATTTACAACCCTTTTTAGTTAGTTATTGAAATATGGCTGTTAAATAATACTATTTCGGAGAATTTTTTAATTATCAAACGGGCTAAATGCATTATTCTATTCTTAGGCTGTCCGCTTCTGATTGTGAGTCTGCATGTAAGAAGATAATGTGAGTGGTATAATTAAGTGTCCTGATCCGGGTAAATTTTAAGGTTATGCGCTTATATTGCATTTTCTAAACAAAGGTTTCTAAAATATGTTGTCCAGAAGAGAAGTTATCAAGCTTGCAGGATTAACGGGAAGCTTTTTATTAACAGACGCTCGTTTCTTATCTGCCAAAACAAATGCATCTATGCTGGTACGAAGTATTCCCTCCACAAAAGAAAAGATACCGGTAGTAGGGCTAGGTTCCTGGCAACAGTTTGATGTAGGTACCGCAGAGAATGAGCGCGCACCTTTAAAGGATGTGCTTATGAAGATGAATGAGATCGGCGGAAGTGTGATTGATGCTTCACCTATGTATGGCCGTGCCGAGGAGGTGATTGGAGATCTGACCGATCAGTTGAAATTAAACGATAAATTTTTTCTTGCAACAAAGGTCTGGACAACAGGCAGGCAGGCCGGAATAGATCAGATGAACGAGTCGTTCCGGAAGATGAAAAGGAGCAGGGTTGATCTGATGCAAATCCATAACCTGCAGGATTGGCAAACACACCTGAATACGTTGAAAGACTGGAAAGAACGGGGAAAAATCCGCTATATCGGTATTACGCATTATACGGATTCTGCGCATGCTCAGTTGGAAAAAATTGTCAGATCAAAAGCAGTTGATTTTGTTCAGCTCAATTATTCTATCCGATCACGTAATGCCGAGAAAAGCCTTTTGCAGGCAGCACAGGATCACGGGGCTGCCGTTCTTATTAATGAGCCTTTTGATCAGGGAGCGCTTTTCAGGGTACTAAAAGGTAAAACGCTTCCGGGCTGGGCAGAAGAATACGACATCAGATCATGGGCGCAATTTTTTCTGAAATACATACTTTCCAATGATGCGGTTACCTGCGTCATTCCCGGTACATCTGATGTTAAACACTTGATTGATAATCTTGGTGCCGGCATGGGCACTATGCCAGATCAGGCGGTCCGAAAGAAAATGGTGGAATTGATTACTTCAATATAAAAACATGATTTCAGTTATTATCTGTTCGGCCAATGCCGGAGAGTTGAAAAAAGTAAAAGAGAATATTGCAGAAACAATAGGCGTGCCCTATGAAGTTATTTCCCTGGACAATTCGGATGGGCGGAAAGGGATTTGTGAAGTGTATAATCAGTGCGCGGCGCAGGCAAAATATGATACTTTATGCTTTATGCATGAGGACATCGAGATGAAGACAGAAAGATGGGGAGAAAAAATTATAAATCTTTTTACATCCCAACCTGAGATAGGATTGATTGGTGTTGCGGGAGGCGGGTATAAATCCGTGACGCCTTCGGGGTGGTACAACTATGGGATAGAATTTAACGGAGGTGCATACAGTAATGTTTTACAAGGCTATAAACGTAATGGAAAGGAGGAGGGACACGATTACAATAACCCTAAATACGAAAGATTTTCCAGGGTAGCTTGTATTGATGGCTGCTGGATGTGCACAAAGAAAAACATTTGGCAGGAATACCCCTTTGATGAAAAGCTGTTGAAAAAATTTCATGGTTACGATCTGGATTATTCTCTTTCCGTAAATCAGAGTTATAAGGTAGTTGTTACTTTTGAAGTGCTTCTACGGCATTTCTCAGAAGGTAACTATGACCGCAACTGGTTTTTAGAAATGCTCAAAGTGCACCAAAAATGGAGCTGTGCTTTACCTTTAAATGCAGACGGACTATTTGGCGGAGAAATCATTAAGACTGAAAAATGGGCATTCCGGAGATTCCTTCAGGATTCACTTGATGATGGTTTTTCCAGAATTACCTTACTAAAAACGGTCTGGTATTCCAGGAAATCTCCGATTATAGGGTTCAGTATGATGACAAAACTGGCTTTTGCACTCCTAAAAATGAAAGTAAATAAAAAAGATCCTGTCTTTAATAAATAATGATATCGATTATTATCTGTTCAGCAGATGCTGATAATCTGAATGCTGTATTACAAAATATTAAAGAGACAATCGGGATAGAGCATGAGATCATAGCATTTGACAATAGTCTGGCAAAGAAAGGTATTTGTGAGATTTATAATTTAGGCATCCGGAAAGCGAAGTATGATCTGATATGTTTTATGCATGAAGATATCAGTATAAAAACCAGTGACTGGGGCTCGCTTGTAAACCAAATATTTAGTAAAGATCCCGGAATCGGAATAATAGGTGTAGCCGGAGGTGGTTATAAAGCGCTGGCACCCTCGGGCTGGTATTGTGTCGAATTTGAAAATTCAGATATATCATTTCAAAATATTCTTCAAGGCTACAAAGAGGCTGTTAAGGATCCAGTCCACGCCTATGATAATCCCAGAAATGAAAAACTTAGTGAAGTAGTTTGTGTGGATGGCGTTTGGTTTTGCACCCGTAAAAGTATAGCTGAACAAAATTTATTTGATGAAAAGCTGTTGAAACGTTTTCATGGCTATGATCTTGATTTTTGCCTGAATGTTTTTGGCAAATATAAAATCTCGGTTACTTATGATATTCTGCTGGAACACGCTTCGGAAGGCAATTTTGATAAATCGTGGCTGGATGAAATATTGAAAGTGCACAAAAAATGGAACCGTTATCTGCCTCTTACTATTTCTAATGTTTCAGAAAAAGAAATATATCTGACTGAAAAGCGCGCAATTAAAAATCTGATAGATAAGATGCTTAGGTGGGGCTATTCTTTCGGTTCCGTTCAACAGATGCTTCTTTCTGGTACGGCGTCAAAACGAATGCCTTTAAGGTTGTTCTTCAAAGGTTACATTCATTTGCTGAGAAAACATTTGAATAATATCATTTCGCAAACAGATTTGCCCAGAACGTTTTTGCTTTAAGCCCCCAGATCTGCCGATATATGAAGCCCGATTTGCTTGCCTTCTTTACTTTCTGATTGTGAAATAGCACGTCATAATGGGCTTTCACCAGCCCGGCATATTCAAAGGAGAAAAACGAATCGATCCTGTTTCGGAATAGTCTGGTAAATCTGTCAACGAAAGCCTGATCTCTGTTATGGCGGTAAGAAGTACAATGTTCCAGCCATCTGAGCTCACGCTGCAGTTTAGCAACATCCCTGTTTTCATGGTAACTTTTATCCAGTTTCTTCCTTTTGTTTAAAATATCTGTGGAGCTGGTTGTATGCTGCCGGTATGAAACAAGGCACTGAGGTATAAAGTCTATTGAACCCAGATTGGATGCAACATAAGCGATCCAGTGATCGTGGAAATGGTCCGGATGAAACGGGAGTATTTCAGGTACTAACTCCTTTCGGAAAAAACAGCTGTGCCCGGAAACAGTATTAGACAACAGAAAAATTTCCGGCCTGCTGCCCCGGTAAAAATGCAGGATATCAGACATTTTTTTATTCATATCTCTGCCGCTCTCGTCTATAAATGCTGAATCGTGGTAGATCAGTTGATTGTCTTTTATTTGTTCAGCCTGAAGTTTTATTTTATCATGATCCCAGATGTCATCCTGATCTGAAAGTGCAATGAACTCACCTTTACAAAGTGAGATGGCCTTCTCGAAATTTTTGACATAACCAAGGTTACACGCGTTGTGGTGGATGTTTATAAAAGGATATTTTGCTTTATACGTTTCGAGTATCTGAACGGAAGAATCGGTACTGCAATCGTCAACGGCAATAATTTCAATGTTTTTATAAGTTTGGTTAACCAATGTTTCCAGCTGTTCTTTTAAAAAGCGCTCACCATTGTAAACGCATAAAGCGATGGAAACCAGCGGTATGTTTTCTTTTTGTAGCATCTTAGGTGGCTTTCGGAATAAAATCTTACGATTGGCTTTCCAATGGAATTTGAAAACCGAGGTTTTCGAAATAGGGTTTCCAGAAATCGGTGTGCAGATCCCAGGCGTGACAGCCAAATGGTAGCTGATTGTTTGTTAACTGCATTGAGCGTTCAGGATTGTTTTCAAAGGAAAAATGCAGAGCCTCCCAATAGGATGGGATTTTTAATCTTTGCCTTTTTCTGTTTACCTCAATGCTCCAGAACACGTCTTCATGGAATTTAAATTCGTTACGGTCAAAATAGGGCTGCATTTCGTTTCTGAATTTCAACGAAAGCGAATAGAACTTTTGTACCCGTCGGAGCGAAAATCCGCCGTTGCCAACCCTGTTATCAAACTGCCGGTCACTAGGCACCCCGTATTTTGAAATGTTAAAAAATGTGTAAAATCTTTTTTTTAGCTTCGTTTTAAAAGCATCCAAACGTGTTTTATCATGATTCCGTTTTAACCACGGAGCGCCGATATAATCGTAGCCTTTTGTACACCACTGAGAAAGTTCATCACGGAAAACGAATGCATCCAGCTGATAAATCAATATAAATTCGTAATCCAGAAATTGCTGATAAAAACCGGAGGACAGCATCAACGCGTTATAACCCTGCACATTTTTGAAAAAGGAATCTTTAAATGTTACAATTTGCGAAAAAGCTTTTGAGAACGAAAGACCGGATAAATCCAATGAATCCGGTTTGATGGCAATAAGCGGATAGTGGGATAAAACCTTAAAACACTGGTCAAGTGAGATTTTTTCCAGTTCTGTCAGTGAGGATTTGTAAAATGGAATCACAATCGCCACCTTATTTTGGTTACTCATGAGATGGATTTCGTCAATGCTCACTTGTTGTCCAGCGTTTTAACAATCGATTCAAGATGGTCCTGAAAGAAAAAGTCGTGACCGTTTTCTCCTTCCGGAACTACATTAATGATGTCAAAGGAAGTTTCCAGTATCCTGGGTACTTTCAACGCTTCCGCAATTGAAAATGGAAACGATTGATTGCCAATGAAAAACTTGGCTCCGGCAATAATGCCTGCCATTTCTATAAAATCCTTCACCTGGATCCATTTGATTTCTCCAACAGATTTTGTAAAGTCATTATATTCCGATTCAACACCAATAAAGACAACATTTGGATAAGCCCTCAAAAATTCATAGCTAATCGCATGATTTCTGTAACGCTCACTTCGTGCCACTACAATGGTATCATTGTAAGTTGTATCGGGCTTAACTGAAATCCATGGTTTCCACAGTTCAGGACTTACGCCGGTCAAATAGCTGCACCAGCGCGCTATGTTTCCTTTTTTTAGAGGAATGTTACCAGAATGGAAATAGTCAAGATCGATATGTATGGGTTCAGTGGTATGAATCTGACATGTAGCGATGTACGGCTGATGTATGATCAAAGGAATGAGCATATCAGCCATTTTCTGATTGAGTTTTACGTTGCCCATCGGATGACTTTTATAGCCCGATAAAATCAACGGTTTACCCAAACGCAAAAACAAATTCACAGGTACACCCGTAATTTCCTGAATTTTTTTCAGGCTTGGCAGCGCATAAATGATATCGCCGGCATTGCCGCTGTGGCATACATTGACAAAGCCGTTTATTTTTGCAAACGCTTTGATTTTATCAATCGTGGTTAACCTGTCTGTCCCGGTTATAAATGTGGTAAATTCCTGTTGCCTATAATTTGCCAGTTCCCATTTGTAGTCTTTATACAAAGGACGGTTTGTATGTTTAAGCCAGAGTTTTTGTAAAATGTTCAGCTTTCTAAACATAAAAGCAATTTATATTTAATGACAGTATTAACGTCTTACTCATTAAAAGTCTGCATATCGATCAGCCTTTTGTAAAGGCCATTGTGCTGGATCAGTTCAACATGGTTTCCCTGCTCACGAACCTGTCCATCTTCAAGCACAACGATCAGATCGGCAGATTGAATTGTACTTAGCCGGTGTGCAATTACAAGTGATGTTCGGTTCTTCATCAAATTATTCAGTGCATCCTGTACTAGTTTTTCGGATTCCGTATCCAAGGCTGAAGTCGCCTCGTCCAGAAGCATGATCGGCGGATTTTTAAGAACAGCTCTTGCAATACACACCCGCTGCTTCTGACCACCCGATAGTTTCATTCCCCGGTCACCTATGTTGCTTTCATAACCGTTTTCTGTCTGTAGGATAAAGTCATGTGCGTTGGCGACCTTTGCCGCATATTCAACCTGCTCATAAGTTGCATCCGGACTGCCAAAAGCGATATTGTTAAAGATGGTATCGTTAAACAACATCGATTCCTGATTAACCATCCCGATCATTGACCAAAGGGATTCCATCTTGATTTTTCTTACATCAATTCCGTCAATAGTGACTGTTCCGCTTTCTGCTTCGATAAATCTCGGTATTAAATCCATCAGTGTCGATTTTCCTCCACCGGAGGGTCCAACCAGGGCAATGGTCTTGCCTTTCGTTATTGTCAAACTGACCGACTTCAAAACCGGCCTGGAAGGGTAGGAGAATGACAGGTTTTCCAGTTTAATTGAATCCTTAAAAGTTGTAATGTCAACAGCATCCGGTGCATCGGTTATCTGCGGCTTTTCATCGATCAGATCGAATATTCTTTCACCCGCGGCAATACCGGAATGAATGCTGCTGAAAGATTCGGTGATTGCCTTTGCCGGACGCATTACCTGGGAAAATATGGCAATGTATGCCACAAATTCCGCCCCGGTAAGATCAGACTGACCATTTAAAATAAGCCATCCACCATACAGTACAATAGAGCTAACCATAGCTACCCCAAGAAATTCAGAAACCGGCGAACCCAGCTGCTGGCGCCTGGCCATTTTGCGTCCCAGCTCTGAAAACCTGATATTCTCTGCATGGAACTTGTCCTTGGTAGCTTCTGTCGCATTAAAAGACTTAATGATCTTTATACCCGACAATGCTTCATCAAGATAGCTGATCATGAGGCCAAAAAGATGCTGTGCTTCTGCTGCCTGCTGTTTAAGTCGTTTTACAATTTTCGATATTATAAAAGCAGATATTGGAATTACCAAAACAGCAAAAATAGTCAGCTTAAAAGAGATACTGAAAAGCATGAAAATATACGCGAAAAGCTGTAAGGGCTCTTTAAATACGACTTGTAGTGTACCTGTCACCGAGAACTGTACTACACTCACATCAGAGGCAATTTTGGCAATAATATCTCCTTTGCGCTGGTTGCTAAAATAACCTACATGCAGGTTCATTACGTTGTTAAAAACGGCCTTCCTAATGTTTAAGAGCGTGTATATCCTCAGGTTTTCAATAATTCTTTGTGAGAAATATTTAAAAACGTTACCTAAAAGCACTGACAAAACTGTAATTCCGCAAACTATTTTCAAGGCCTGAAAAGGACCCTCATTAACGCTTATCTGTTCTGTATAATATTTAAGTTGCCCCGTTACGTTAAACCATGTATCCGGTTTTGTAAGCGGGACTTGGTTCTCTATGCCTTTTACAAAAAGTGTATCCAGCAGTGGAGCCAGCAGTACCAATTGCATTGTGGTGAAAAACACTGCCAGTAGAGTGAGGATGACATAAGGGATGGCAAATTTTTCAATAGGTCTGGCAAAAGATAATAATCTTAAATAAGTTTTCATTTTTTGAATTAAAGCCCGGTAGAATCAGGCCGTGAATCTTTAACAACGCGCAAAGCGTATGCAAAGATTGTGCATTTCGGAGTGCGAATAATAAAATGCGTGATGTTTTTTATCTTAAAGTTTAATTACCTGTTTGTATTTCAACATGATATGGATTTTCTGGATCACATCAATAATACCAATTTCTGAATGATAACGCTTCATCTGGCGATTAAAAGAGTTTTTCTTCTGACGAAGACCTTTTCTGTTTTTGAGGAAATCAACATAAGCTTCTGCTTTATAAAATTGCATAGTAAACAAGCCTAGAAGAACATCACACAAAAGTACCTGAATATGCCATAACAATAGATCTGTGCCATATAAATGCAGAAAGTGGACATAGTAACGGTTTCTGAAATGTATTTTTTTAATCGCGCGTTTGTGATTGTGCAGTTTTGTACTGGCAGAAACCTCATGGCGGCAAACTGCATTATGTTCATAATAACACTTCCAGCCTAGTCGCCAGGCGCGAATAGAGAGTTCCTGGTCTTCACCATAATAGGGATTGAACATCTCGTTAAATCCATTTATTGCTTTTAACTTTCGTGTATCCATCAGGGCGATTGCACCGGAAAGATAAAAGGTTGGTGTAAAACTTTCTCTGTCACCTAAATGAAAGAAATCGCCGGACTTGATTTTACGGCCCATGATTTTTGGGGAACGCGCCGCTTCACGAATCAGATCATCGTCCATTCCGATTATTCTTCCCATTACCCCGAAGGTATCGTCCCTTTCAAAATATCTGTATAGTTTTTCGAAATAGCCTAATTCCAGTGTAACATCTGTATTGAGAAGAAAAATCAGCTCATTTTTTGCTTCCTGTATGCCCAGATTACAGGTGTTTGAAAAACCGGAATTTACTTTTTTCTCTATCAGGGTTATCTGATTTCCATATTGCTGTTTGAGATAAGTTACTGAATCATCTGTGGAGGCATCGTCAATGACAATGATCTGAACGTCCGTTCCCAGCGTATTTAATATTTTCAGGTTGTGTTCGAAATATTTTTCAAACAAATGTTTTCCGTTGTAATTCGGAATCACCACAGAGATGCTTCTCATCAACATTTACTGGTTAAGTGTAACGTAAAGCGTGTTTCCAATAGTCAGTATTACAGTAAGGTTTGAAATATTTTAAGTCAAAAGCTATATTGTAACTAACAGGCGGCTATCATATCGTCCTAAATAGGATATGCAAAAATTACACCAAAAAGCACATTACCTACTTGCAGATACGCCAGTTCTTTACGCATTGTTACAAAACAATTTATAAATTTTTGTTATAGTCAATAATCGATTTTACAATACTTGCTTTAAATGGAATTATTCCAATAAATTGAATACATTAATCTGATTTACTGGCTTATATTAAACTGCATGAGCAAATTTCAATTATTATTTCAATTCACTTACCAGAATTGCTATGACGATCCGTATATACTTTCAATCAGGACAAATAGACAAATTTACCTGCTGTTTATGAAAGTTAATCCGTTTACACTGCCATTCTGTTTATATTAAAAGATCCACTTTTGCTTCTTATCCTACCTTAGACGGTAAAACGTTTGAAATGGTTGTAAAAAGAATACAAATAAATTATCTTTTTAAAAGTTAGGATCAATTTACCAGATGGTCAGGATCAATTTTGCATTTACAAGAAGAAACATTTTCGTGCAAAATGGGAAAAAATATTCTCAGATTAAGGAAAGTATAAATCAGCACCGGCAAAGAACGTAATTCTTACGTATATATTACAATTTCCGAAAGTTCGTTCATGGGATTAAATTGCACTTTAAGCGGATAAAATATGTATATAAATAAATTTACATAAATTTAAATTTGTCGGTAGGTAATATCAACCTTTTAACTATTGTATTTGTTAACGGGATACCGCTTAGTTTATTTAATTCAAACTGCCGGAAGCCTGATCGATTAAGTTAGCTTTTATACATTTTGTTATGTTCACAAGTATCTTGGAAAACAATATTCAACTGGGCGATACTGTGCCGGTTACGACCTATAAAGCAGCCAGAGCTATTGCCGGAACCGTTGCAGACCATTTCAGAAAGCATCATGTTTCTGCTGGTAAACTTGATGAACAGGAGCTTGCTCCCAAGCCGGGTGCAGGAATTATTGAAGCAATAATTGATACGATATTCTGGGCAAGCCTGAGAAAGGAAGAAGGCAGATCACCACAGGTTTCAATCGCCTATCTGGCTCCGGAGGATTCGGAGAGCCCTTTAATTTTTGGTGAAAAATTAAAATTTACAGCCAATATACTGACCAAACTGGCTCCGGCTGTTGAACGTTCCGGAATACATTTGGGCGTCTGGGTCTACAATGGTGAGCTTTATATCTGGGGTACAACCAGGCATATTCCCGGTTTGTGCTTTGTAGTGGAGGTCATTGAGCCTGGCATGCTGGTAATTAAACACCGGAGGGTGGATGGCTTTGGTAAATTTGTGAATGTTGCTGTTTTAAAAGGTGATCAGGTTAAAATTATCAATGAGGAAAGCGGGAAAGTTCGCGACTGCCCATCACTTATCTCTTCCATGATCGGCTTTACATCATCGTCCATGTGGAATGATTCGCTAAATGTGCTGGTTCAGCTATCTGTTTCTATGCGTGAACATGGCCGGGGTGGTATTTTGCTTATGGTTCCGTCCAGCAGGGACACATGGCGGGAATCAATTATTCATCCCATTTCCTATGCAGTTGAACCTGCATTTTCCGAGCTTGCCGAACTTCAAAAGCAGCATTCTGCAGATGTTATACCTGTATTATGGCAGAGTAAACTAAATTCTGCAATCAATAACCTTGCGGGCCTCACCGCGGTAGATGGTGCTACCATCATTAATGACAACTATGAATTACTGGCATTTGGTGCAAAAATAGGCAGATCACCCCATGGAAAGCCGGTAGAAGAAATGCTTGTCACTGAGCCGATTATTGGCAACCGGGGTGTTATCATACATCCTGTTCAAAGTGGCGGTACAAGGCATTTGTCAGCTGCACAATTTGTTCATGATCAGCATGATGCCATTGCGCTGGTAGCATCCCAGGACGGAAGGTTTACGATTTTTTCCTGGTCGGGATGCGAAAATATGGTGCAGGCACACCGGGTGGATGCATTGCTTCTATAATAGATTGGCAATCTGTAATACGATACCATCGTTTAAAAATCAATATTCATCAAAAAGGCGAAGCTGCTCCGGATCGCCGTATCGTCTCGATCGGATTTCTGCTTCTCCAAAATTGGAAAGGGATATACCAAGCAGCCTGACCGTTTTTTTCTGCCTATCAACCTTTTCCAGAAGCTGTTTTGCCGTTTCTGTAATGGTGTCAAAATCTGAAACGGGATGGTTAAAAGAGTGGTTTCTGGTTATTTGGGTAAAATCACTGTATTTTATTTTAAGTGTTATGGTCCTGCCCGAAAGTTGATTTTTTTGTAATCTGCTGACGACCGTTGTTCCGATTTTGTCCAGCTCTTTATGCATTTCTTCGATCGTATCCAGATCATACGTAAAGGTATCTTCGGCACCTAATGATTTTGTTTCCCGATGGGTTTGTACTTCACGTTCATCAATCCCGCGTACAATTTTATAATAAAAGTATCCGGTTTTCCCAAAATGCTTTACGAGTTCTACTTCCGTCAGTTTTTTCAGATCTGCCCCGGTAAAAAGGTTCATGCGTTTCATTTTTTCGGCAGTCACTTTTCCTACACCAAAGAATTTCTCAACAGGCAGATTATTGATAAATGTCTGAATTTTAGATGGCCCGATAAAGGTTAGACCATCCGGCTTATTTATATCAGAAGCAATTTTGGCAACAAATTTATTGGTGGAAATACCGGCAGATGCGGTAAGGTCCAGTTCCGCTTTAATTGCTTTTTTAATCAGGCCTGCAATTTCCAGTGCGGAGCCGATGTTTTGCTTATCATTTGTTACATCCAAAAAAGCTTCATCAAGAGAGAGAGGCTCTATAATGTCGGTATACCGTTGGAAAATTTCCCTGATACTTCGGGATGCAGCTTTGTATGCTTCAAAACGAGGATAAACAAAGATGATATGTGGGCAAAGCTGCATTGCTTTTCTGGAAGACATAGCCGATCGGACACCAAATTTTCTCGCTTCATAACTCGCGGTTGCCACAACGCCACGTCCTGTGGGAGAACCGCCTACGGCAATTGGTTTACCCCTGTAATCAGGATTGTCACGCTGTTCCACAGAAGCATAAAAGGCATCCATATCCACGTGAATGATCTTACGTAAAGTTTTTGAAACATTTTCCATCCCGGAAAAATTTTAATATTTCAGTGTTCGCAGCTTCATATAAACGGTAACAGCATAGATTTAATTCCTTTCAGATTTTAGCTATAATGTAACAATCTGCTGACTAACAATACAGAACATTAAATAAAA
>Ga0265797_10001455_pt1 | contig 41512 bp, 43 predicted proteins | sample P2T30metagenome_FD_192433 | JGI IMG/M metagenome (GOLD analysis project Ga0265797, IMG submission 192433) | Plant litter microbial communities from East Loma Ridge, Irvine, California - P2 T30 | ecosystem: Environmental > Terrestrial > Plant litter > Unclassified | place: USA: California...
ATGTGTATGTATGTGTGCAAATAATATTTTTGAAACCCCCCCCCTCCCACTGTCCCTCGTCTACAGTTGCCTTGGGTAAACAGAACAAAGCCGAAACGAAACTCTTTTAGAAGGACAACAAAAAAACAAGAAAGGAGGAAAAGAAAGTAAAAGGCAAAACAGAGAAAAAAAACTTGATTGCGGGACGCGCAAGCAACCTTGTTTATAGATGACGCAATGAGGAACTTGACGGACTAGGTTGATGGTTGGCTAGGGGGTGGGGGAGGAGGAAGAGGATGAGGAAGGGGTTTGTGGTTGTGCGTGGGGTAACTAGCCCGAGGTGAGGCCGTGGAGATTGTAACGCCCCTCCCCCTTGTTTCTGGGGTTTTTTTTTCTCTCTTTCGGTTACTCCTTCTGCCTTCTCTTGCTCTTGCTGTTTGGCTGTTTTTTTGTTTGTTTTTCGTCGTGTGCGTATATGTGGGCAAATTGGATTTGGTAGAAGTTGCGGTTGTGAGGGTGGAGGGATAAGAAGAGGGTGTGAAGGTTGCTTTTTTCTTCTTCTTCTTCTCTACTTCTTTGGTATATATTTCTAATTTTACGTCTGACCTTGTATCATGCTTTGATGATGGCTGTGGTATTGGTGTGCGATGGGTTACTAATTGTGAAGGTGCGTGAACATGTGCGGTTGCATATTGTTGGAGATGCCTTTCTTTTTCTCCACAAACACACACACATACATGACCTCTCACTTTTTTCTTCGTTCGAGCTGCCGAGATTCTTCTTTTTTTTTCCAAAATGGCTGCGGCTGCAACGGCGGAGGTTTCCATCGTGCGAACGCGAGGGATGTAAGTGGTTGCAACGGTCAAGGTGAGAGAAAAAGTGTAACGATTCATTTCCACAACATCACGTGTATGTACTGCTACGCTTTACTCCTAGCCAACCACCATCACTCATCATCAGATGTATCATCGATTACCGCCCTAGGGGCTTCATACTTTGGTGGCCATCCGAATGGCGACCTCTTCCTGCCTTGCTTCTTGGCCGTCGGCGGAGTAGTCGCGGAATCGACTCGGGGACGGGACCGCACAGATGCAGACGTGGGTGATGGTGGCGTTACAACGAGATTATCAAGCTGAGATGATAATTCGTCCTCGGATTCGGATGCAGCATCCCTTCTTTCCTGCTCATCTCGTCGTGAGCTTGCGGTGCGGGCCCGACTGGGTGTCATGCTGGATCGGAAATTGGCAGTAGCTGGCTTGCCGGTTGTCCGAGTGGAGGGCCGCATTGCTTGATTGGTACGTCAGAACGAGTGGGCAGGAGTGATGGGTCCTGAATGTCCTTACCAATGTGCTCGAATAAGACTTGTTTACCTGATTCCAAAACACTAAGCTTCTGCTTCAGAGTAGTGCGTTCATGGCGTATGTCTTCAGACTCAGAGGCAATGGCGCATAATTTTTCGTCGTCCATATCTGCAGTCAGGGTTGGCGAGAAGATTGCAGAGAGATCCTTGATCAGGCAGTTCTCGATTCCGAGAACGGCAATGTTGTTGACGAAAACGGATAGTGCGCTCTATGTGATAGTTAGTTCTGGTGTACTTATCTTCCGGCTGTAGGTAGACTCGCCTTATAGTAGGTTTGCATAAGATCGAGAATCTCCGAGTTGGTATAGTCATCGATGGATTCTGTCAAGAGATGTTGGGCAGACTGCTTGCGCTTCTGGGTATCATCGCCAACGCCAAAGACAAACGGCACTGTGTCACTCGGCGAGCCACTAGCCCGGGCTCTAGTCTTGCTAGCGTAACGGGCGGCTCGTAAGTCTTCGAGTTGGTATACAAAGCTCGGATCGTACGTAATAGGATCTTGCTCAGTATAAGGCACTAGAAGCTCTTCCAGTTTGACCTCGACGCTACGCCAGCGCCTGTCCAACTCTGGGCGTACTTGCTTAAGCATCAGCATACTGCACGTGTGCGGGTCCATGAGCGACCGTAGCGCCTCCTCAACATAGTTGGTCATGGCTTTGAACACGCGTTGAAGATGATGCTTGCCATGTTCACGCCAGTGCTGCGACTGTTGCCGAAACACTTCGCCAATGACCCAAGGATTTACAAGGGAGGGTAGCCCAGAGGGTCGGCTTCGCCTAACATACTCGCCGACATGTGAGTTGAGAAATTTTTCGCGACTGATGACCTCTGGTTCATCAAACTCATTGTCGTACTCCCGAAAAGCTTGCGGATAACCGTCACAAGATGTAGGAGCTGGAGAACCGTGTGTGGATATGATGTTCCAGGTATGGCCCTTTACATATATGGTATGAGCGAATGCCATGTTGAGATTTTGCACCTCAGTGCGAAGTCTGGTTGTTGCTGGTTCGTCGGGAGAAGATAGCGCAAAGAAGGCATTGCTGTAGATGCCCCTGAGCGCATCATTGGTAAGCACTTGGAACTTTTCCGCATGACCTGTCAAATAGCTGCGCTGCTGCCTTGCTGTATCGCGAACAGGCCCCAACGCTTTCAGACCAGACTCGGTGGTCAATATCGAGCTCTGGACGGCTGTGGCTAGAGAAGGTAGTTCCCTTCCAATATGTTCCAAGAGGACCTGTGATAGCTTCACTCGGAGACCCGCAATACCAACATCTTGTGAGGGGAAAGACGCCCAAATGCCATTACTGAAGAAGTTGCGCTCGGCTTCGTCGCGTTCTGCGGGAGTTTGATCCTTTGTGGCGTAGCTTCGATTGCGCACTGCATGCCATCGATGCTTCAGTGGGAGTTTTTGGTTCTTCACAAGCCTCATCATTTCCTTCTCGTTATCACCTCCTCGCTCAACCTTGTCGGGTTTCGTGATGATGCCAAGCGTGCGTGAGCCTGTTGGATCAAAGTCTTTTAGGTACTTGAAGACCTTTTGGTTCTCTGGGTCATTGTCCGCAACAACTACTGCGAGTATGATAGACTTGTCATCGCGCATGTAGCTTGTCACCAACTCCGCAACCCTCTCCGCACCACTACCACCATCAAGCTCCGTTTCGAACAGCCCAGGCAGATCCACAATAGTCAAAGAGGGAAGCTCGGGGCCAGAGTAGCGAACGCGCAGGACGTCTTCGAAAATGGATCCGCGGTTCGACCTGGCGCCGCGTTCCATCTGTTCCTTTGCCTGCTCCGTAACAGACTCGAACAGGAAGCTTTCACGTGACGGAAAAGTACGCTTAAACTTTGCCAGCTCGCGCCGCTCAGTGAGTGATCGAGATCTACCAGGTGTGATAGTGCACGATATCTCAACATCCGGTTCTCTTCTAAGCACCACCTCGGTTGCAAACGTAGTGCACATGCCCTCTTTAGTAGGGAACCGAAGGTGAGTCAATCCTTCAAGGAGTGAACTTTTTCCGGAAGATTGATCGCCACAGACAATCAGCTGAGGCAAGCTGATTCCATGGTGGCCCAGTCCTTGGTGGCGGAGCTCGTCAATCTTGTCGAGTAGTTCGACTTGCTGAGGGGTTTGGAGCTGCTCAAGGGTGTTTGTTCCTTGCTGCGCCATGGTTCCGGTCTGCGAGGCGGCTTCGAAGAATACTGGTGACGCTGGCGGGGATGGCTGCATGGCAATGCAGATGGAAGATGAATTCTAACGACCAGAACCAGTCTGGTGAAGATGTAGTAATGTCAAGGAGACCTCCGTGGGTCTTGTATTCCTTGAAAGAGTGGGTAATTATTGCAGTTGGCAATCGGTAATGTAGTGATGGAGAATTGTACGAGTTTTTGCTCTCTCCCTAAATCTGATGTTGGTCTTTTATATCAAGAGAGGTATTCTTTCGACAGCTCTTACCTGGAGTCATGAATTTCTTGATGTATAATGTGAGACCCTTTCGGTTCCAGATACTACAGATATGTGATAACCTGCAGAGTAGGAATACATTCCTTCAACCCCATGATCAATTTGTTCCAATGGAACTCTGCTTGATCCGCCCCCAACGTCAACTCTGCATATTCTAGCCCCCCGTTTGAACGCTGACGAGACGCCATGGGCTCACCGGGGACAAACCTCAAACTCATTCAAGATCTCTGGCCAATCCGTTGTGCAGTCCATATGTGATGAAACCTGACAAGAGTTTTCTCAGTGTGCATGTTGCTTTTGCATGGCCGGTCTAATGCAGCCGCAAGCGATCTGTGATAGAAATAGGGAACATGGAGTATTGGGGATATAGCCGCTCGTGTCTAGACTGGTCAACTTTAACAATAACGAATATTATTCGTGGCTTGTAGAGCCGAGTTTGGTGATTTGGGGGGGAAACAGTAGGAATTGAAACAGGCGGCGTAGCATGAATGCGGCACAGCAACAGTGAGTGGCACCTTCCATAATCGTGGCAGCAGCGACAGCATCCCAGCGGCAGCAGAAATAGAAACAAACCCGAGCATCTGTTTCCCGTTAATGTGAAGGCCGAACTACAGCATAGGGGAGCGTTCGGTTTGATGTTGAGGGAAACCCCCCTTTTTCTTTCAGCTCCGCGGACATCATGGTTGAGAGATATCGTGGTGTCGATTTTGGAGCTAGCACGCATTCATCATAGCTCTGCACATTCAGCATTACAAGCAAGTTGCGACAACAACAACAACAAAAGCCTACTGTTACAAAGCACGGCTTTTTCTTCTTCTTTTCTGCACATGCCAAGAATTCTTTCTACCATCATTCAAGCAGACCTGCTTACGCTTTGTAGACCTTGTAGCAACTTACGCACACATTCGTTTAGTTCAATTATAATTACTTATCATTCCCAAATTCAGAATCGCAATATCTCGCTGTACCTAATACACTCTATAGAAATCTGGAAAAAAAAGTTTGTTCCTAAGCTGTCAACCTACTTTAGTCGACTACCGCTTTTGGCCCTCTTTCTCCTACACGTACAATATTATCCGTGTTTTGCAAAGTTGTAGAGGCCTCTCAAGCAATATACCCCTAGTTAGCCGGGTCGTCTTGGACGCATCACAATCATGAGGACAAATCATCAGGAAGATCAAGTTCGCGTCTAGCAATCTTTTGCATTCTACCCATGGTAGAGCTAGCCTGGTATACACATACATCCAACAATCTACAGCAGTTGCTGTTTCCGACTGTAAACCACCCATATGCACAACAGCGTTACCCTAGCACAACAAGGAGAAGTCAGGCTTTCCGCTGACAAGACGCGACGGCCTTTCCCACCACAAGCCCAGTACACCAGTACCGGAATTAGATTTACGTACATAAAGACCTCAGTCCGCAACAGAAAGAAAGGAAATTGCCCTCAGGCAAACTGTGGTATAAACAAAGGAAACAAAACAACATATAGAAACGAACAGGAGAAAAAGGAAAAGGAAATGTAAGTGGTGTGTCGATGCATCGACAAGTTCGACGCACGCGCGAAAAACAATCGAAGCACAAAAGTAGGTGCCAGGCCGTGCACCAGGCAGGTATCGTGAATGTAGCAAAACTAAACGTAAGGAAATGAGGGAAAGGAAATCAAGGTTTTGGACAAAGCCGAAGGGGATATGGACCGGGTAAGATGCACCAGGGTATATGCAAGATCAGCCTTCCCGTCGCTAAGCCCGGACGCCGTCGCCAAACGCATAAAGAAAAAAAGTCGTGGACACATGTACAAGGAGGTAAGGTGATCAAGCAGTGCTCTTCTTGCGACCAAAGATGGTGCGGGTCCTGCTCTTATCGCGAGCCTTCTTCTCGGAATGGTCCTTGGTTGTCGACCGGCCAGATCGGACTGAGCGCGCATCGGAGGTGGTGGAGTCGTCGTCCATGTATTTGTCTTTGTAGATCCAGCTGTTGCCGACCATGCTGACACCCTTGGCTTCGGCTGCACGGTAGAACTTGGCAGCCTTCTTCATGTTCTTCTTGCAACCCACGCCCTCGGCATAGCAGTAGCCAGCTTCGACGAGAGCATCAGCATCGCCCCAGTTGCCGGCAATCTCGTAGCAGCGGAGTGCAAGGGACTTGTCGGTAGGCGCACCCCATCCGTTTCCGTAGCACTTGCCCAGCTCATAGATGGCCACGGCATACTGGGCGCGGTGCTTCTTCTTCTTCATAAGGTCAGTCAACTGCCCCTGCTTGTCTTGGTCCTCGTCATCGGCAACCTCAAGCTGGCCAGAGTCGACGGCACGTCGCAGCCACTGCAACGCCTCGGCCTTGTTCTCACGCATGCCCCAGCCATGTCGGCAAGCTAGGCCGTACCAGAACATGGCCTCGGGGAGACCTGCGCGGGCTGCGAGGCGAAGGTGGTAGGTGGACTTGAGGAGTTCGCCGGCCTCGTGAAGCTCAAGACCCATGTCGCAGTGTTGTTGGGCTGTAACTTCCGCGGTAGACCCGGCAGTTCGTGCGCGGATAGTGCTGTTGCTAGAAGTGAGCGAGGGGGTTCCATGGTCGGATGATGCACCATGGCCTGCATCTGGTCGTTGTAGTCGTGCTTGATCGAAGGAACGGGGCGGTGACTCTGGCGAAGGTGGGCGCACCTGACCCTGGCCCGACTGGTTTTCGTGATCCCACTTGATTTGGCTCTTGAAGAAATCCTCAACGCCGACGGATCGTCGGTCGACGGGCCTTCCTCGAGGAAGGTTGAACCTGGTGTATGTGTACGAGGGAGCCGGGTTGCTGTTGAAGTCGCCTGATCTGCGGAAGTCCTCGCTCGCCATGCTGACTGGCGTGTGTATAGTCTCGTTAGCATAGTGGGTCGTGGGGCTATCGCCCGAGTCCTGCTGTCGGAAGGGGCTGTCGAAAGAGGGCCTCATGTCGACGCTTTCCTGGGATGGCTGGCGCGACGGCCCACCGTTGGACCTTGCGTCCAATGATGGGCGGGTGCTCTGGCGACTCATCGGCCGAGAGAAGTTGTAGGATGGGCGCGGGAGGATTGAGCCGTTTTGAGAGTAGTCGGATGCGGCCGAGGGCGATCGTGCCATGGCAGGTGCTCCAGGGTGGGCAAAGGGAGAATGCGCCCTTGACACGCTAGAGCTAGGCGACAGGTTGCGGTTCTGGTGGATCGAGTCGTACGAGCCGCTGAGCGACATGTCCTCAACCTCACCGTAGCTGTCCCCAGTGACAGACCTCATGCTCGGGGACAAGCGTGGAGAGCGATTGGAGTGTATGGAGCTGGATGACCTTGGGGGAAGAAGGTTGGACCGTGGTTGCGAGCGGTGCTGCGACTCGACCGATCGCTTCCTCTGCGGGCTGAGGAACATGTGGGAGGTGGGCGGCGGCACATGGGGGCTGACGGGCGTGGCTTCGCGGAGACCAAAGTGAGGCTCTACCGAGTCGGGCGAGTGCGACCTAGGAATATCAAAGTAGCCCTGGGGCGGGGTGGCAGGGCTCGATTCCACGATGGTGGCCATGGGGCTCTGGAGGGGCCCAAGGGCGAATTGCGGCTCGGGCTCATCGCTGCCAAACTGCGGGTAGCAGGACTTGTGCCTCTCGTGGATGTCTTGGCGGGGAGATGGCTGCGGCTGTGGCGACCTGACGGGGCCGGCCTCTTCGTTGGGGGAGTTGACGGTCGAGTTGGACATGGAGGAGAAGTAGCCGGAGCGGTTGCCAAACTCATTCTGGATGGTGAGGGGCGCCAGCCGACTCAGGCGGCGACCGGCCTTGTCCTGGTGCTCGAAGCGCTTCGCCAGTAGCCGTCCCTGGAGGGCGAGGGCATCCAGCGGAGAGAGGGCGGGCGGGGCCTCGCCGGTGCGCGGACTGGGCAGGTCCGACATGAGTGACAGGTTGCTCATGCTGGCGTTGGGGTTGTTGCCGAGGTTCGAGTTGGGGAATTGGGGAGGGTCGAAGGAGTGTGAGCGGAGGTCGAGGACGCCCGGGCGTTGTGGTCTGTTGGCCATGGTGAGTGAGGAGGCGAGGCTGCGGCGAGGCTGCGGCGGCGAGGTGGGTGCTGACGGGCAGGTGTGGTCGTCTTCAACAAGGATGGCTCATGGAAGCGGCGGCGGCAGACGGGATATGACGCCGGGCTGTCATGCGCGCATGCGGCAGACGGCAGACTAGAAACGGCAATCGGGGCAAGCGCAAGTTGCGAATGCGACGGAGTGTCCAGCGTTGTGCGGTGGTGGTGGTGCGGGTGAGTGGCTGTGTGGTTGTGGTGTGGGTTGTCGCATGGAAGGGGGCAGACGGGGAGGGGAGGGGAGGGGAGAGGGGGGAGGAGTGGTTTGCAGCGCGAAGGAGCGGATACGACAAGCAAGGCGTCGAGTGAGGGGGACGGACGGACAGGCACAGCACTGAGGCAACAATTCACTTGGGGCCTCGCGATGTTCTATGGCGACTCTAGCTCGACCGCAGGCAATAATACCCAAACTTAGACCTCCTGAAACCATGTGGAACCTGTCCCTGCTGTGCCTGCCCACCCAATCGGGCGCGCTACAGGCAACTTGGCCCTGCATCGTCGACGTTGTGGCCACTGCGCGCCCGTCGGTCTAACACGACGCACACCAAAAGTCTCCACCCATGATGCACCACCAGTGCAGCAGCCCAGCAATTGGCCGGCCCTCGCAAAACACACGAGCCTCATGCTTCCCGCTCCATGATTGCACAGTTTGCACAACATGGCCTTTTTGCTTTTCGCCATGGTCGCGCGCCATGGACGGCCCTTCACACCATCATCGCCCATGACGACGGCAACACCCATCACCTTGTCTGCCTCTGTCTCTGGCCGCCTGACAGCTGCCTCGTTTCACCTAATGACCTCCATACCTCCCTATTCGCCCTCGGCTCCGGTTCCCGTTTGGGCGGCGCCCGTCAATAGAGTGGCACATGCCCGCTCTCACTTCATTTGCTGCCGGCACATTGTGGAGCAGAACCTGTTCCAGAACGCCGCTCATTAAAATGCTGCCCGTCCTGCGAACCACAGTTCTTGCAACGCTTCTTGTCAAGACGTGACGGTATTCGAATAACGCTGTCCTACTATACCCTGACCACTGACTGGTCGGCCGTCCACCCCCCCGAGCCTGGGCTGCCAATCTAACAATGCAGGGGAAAACCACCTAGCTGAAGTATATCCGACGCCCTCGTACCTGCAGCCGTCGAATGGCGAGCACACCAGCCTCCAGCGGCCAAATAATGCCACTATTGAATGGCGAGTATACCAGTCTTGTGACCGCAGAATGTCGCCCCATTGCACCCGAAGCAGCAACTGTGCGCTACGAATCTCCGTATCCATGCCGATGCTACGGCCCCGTTCGTCTCTCCCGCCGGCACAGTCCCTTTATGACGTTGGCCACCCCGTGTCTCTTAGCCTTCTGCCGCCCCAGCTAAGCGATCGCCTCAATTCTCTCCCACGCTTGCAGTTGCACACTGTCCTCTAGCTGAGGCTTCGACGAGCGGTCGAGGCATACACGTTGTAACCCCATCATCCATCCTACAAGCCCAGACGGCACCCAGCTGCCCACAAGGTCATATGTGACACTCCCACGCCCTACTCGCCATACTTTTCGCGGCCGCTTTTGTGTGAGTGCGTCAAAGACGCCATTATGTAACTCCCGAACTGAGCTTCCGCTCTGACTTAGCAGTCCCCGGTTTTGCGCGACCCGTGTCTGGGCTTCAAAGTTGCTCGCATACAACGCCCTGGTCGTCGCCGGCCAAGCGACAGGACTCCCCATCGATCTGGTTGGGAGATGCTGTTTGAGCCCCACGTTGGTGAAATCAAACGTCCCCAGATGAAATTGCAGCACCTCAATGCCAAGGGTCCCCAGCTCAGCCCGGAGCGACGCCAGGAACCCCTCGAGAGCACTTACAATCGTCGTTTCTACGCTGTGAAATGGCGGCCGCAATGACGCAATGATGCTGGGTGTGAGCATCAGCACCCGTGATTTGAACTCACACACCGTCGGCAGTAGCGCCTGCGTGACGGCAATGGTGTTGAGTACCTTGGCATTCAGGGCATCAGACCAAAGCTCAGGGGTCACAGTTTCCACAGGGCCGGTAGGGTAAATGAGATCAGGCACCAGTATGACACCACTGAGATGGAGGTTGTGCGGGGTTGCCCCCGAGAAGGCGACGTGCGGCTTTGCGAGGAGCGCGTTGAAACGGTCGACGGCTTCGCGCGTGCCCATGGTATCTACCACGTCCAGGTGCAGCGGCCGCACGTCTGCCCTCGATTCGCTCAGCACTTGTTGCTCCTCGTCCATGCTCGAGCACACAATGTATACAATGAACCCGCGTCGCTCAAGGTCGAGAGAGAGCGATCGGACGACAGGCGAGTTGGGAGGCCCCGCAAGAACTGCTGTTGTCAGAATCGCCATCACACAATACAAGTGCTTGCCTGCTGCTCACCAACAACTTCCATCCGTGCCCCATTGCTCGCCTTCCGCGCTCGCCGCTTACGGTTGTAGTTTCTTCGTTCTCTCCACACCAGAAGCCCTCCGGTGCCGAAGAAGGCGACAATCGCAGCCGTCAACGCCCGATTCCTAGAGACCCAGTCTTGGAGACGATGCAGGTATGTGCCAGTCATGGGATGCGGGCATGGAGGGGGTGGACGCGGTCGCGCGCGCTCTGGGAGCCATCCCTCAGGGAGGCTTTTCTTGATGTATCCAGCTACATGCGCAAAATGCGCATCAGTTGCGTCCCAAATAGATCCGGTAAAGGTGCGGACGTCTTTGGAGTACTCTGCTAGCTTTAGCATACGTCAGCAAGCTGCAAACCACGAGGCACTGTCCTGTCACACTCACCACGCCTAGGAACTGTTGGTCGTCGCTCGACATGTTGCCCACCGAGATTACAAACGTGCGTGTGGCCGTGACTTGCCAGTGCGCGATGCTCTAGCTCTTCACAATCTCGCCGCCGGTAAGTCGTCGCGCGCCCGCATGTGCAACTACATTACGTCAGGCTCCAGCGAACTGACTCGCGCCACCATCCCACACGACGCTCCCACGTGAGTGCGGCTGGCTATCGTCGTACCACGCCCTCGGTGCCCACGTATCTATTCTTGATCCTACACGCTTACTGACCTGCAGCACATGGCCTTCACTCTATTTAGACGATAGCAGCGGGTAAATGCCATCTTTGACTTAGCATACCCTCATTCAGGCCGGCCCTGCTATTGTCCACCACCGAAAAAAGGACGCGTGAATTGCTTACGTGGCCGGCCTTGTTGTTTGCCTCCTTCTTCAAGTGATCTCTGGGTTCCACTTCCATCTGCTTCCTTTGCCGCTATCAAGGGACTTTTTTTTTCTTCTATTTTAAGAGGGTCATCATATCGCAAATCCACACACAAGCCCCCCTCAAGGCCACCCATCGTAAAATCGAGTAAATAATCGCCACTGCAGCAGCCCAGCTACGGCCAAGCTAAGGAGCACAAACCCTAGTGTAGGAAATTAGCAAGAGTTATGCGGGAGATCGATGCGCATTTCGATGCTTATGAGCATCTGAAACATCTGCCCAGAGATGGCGAGGCACTACACATGCTTCGCAAGGCGGCATCCATGGTCAAGCCGATGATGAGGAAGCGCGGCTGGAAAGTCGGCACGCTGGCAGAATTCTTGCCTGATGAGCCTCAGCTACTAGGTACGTAGCACGAGGCTGGCTACCACACGGGGTGGCTAACAGGCCCAAGGTCTCAATATCAACCGCACAGAGAGGATCCTCATCCGGCTGCGATATCATTATGACTCTAGGCAATTCTTGTCCATGGAGCAGATTACAGATACCTTGCTGCATGAGCTCTGTCACATCATCTTTGGGCCCCATAATGCGGATTTCAACAACCTCTGGAATGAACTTCGAGACGAGCATCAATCTCTCCTCATGAAGGGCTACACTGGTGAAGGCTTTCTCTCACAAGGCCAAAAACTTGGCGGCAGACGCATACCGCTTGATGAGATGCGCCGACAGGCGAGGACCGCCGCCGAGAAGCGCAAGGCCACTACCAATGCCAATGCTGGGGGCCACCGCCTAGGGGGTACGCGGCCTGGGAGGCACGACATTGACATGCGCAAAGTGATTGCCGATGCCGCGTCACGTCGAAGCAGTATTACCGAAGGATGTGCAAGCGGAAGCTCGGACGCAGGGAGGCTCGTCAACCAGCAAGAGCAGGACGGCTTCCGGACCAGGGCCGAGCAAGACGACGCCAATGACTGGGCAATTGCGCAAGCACTGCAAGATCTCATGTATGACGAAGAGATGCAGCGGCTAGGCGCGCCGACAGGAAACGGGGGCCTTAGCTGGGACCCCCAAAACGGACTCCAGTTTGATAGTAACCCCCCTTCACGCACCGCATCGCCGTCGCAAAATTCGTCAGGACTAGCATGGTCGAAAGATAGAGATGTGGCCGTCACTTCTTCCGTACCTCAGCCTTGCCCGACACGTAGTACCGCGCATCCCCCGCAGGGCCGCCCTCTCTCGCGGTTGGTTACACAGTCATCCTCCCGAACACAAACGTCGTCGGTACCGAAATCAGCAAGACAACCCTCGCGTTTGATATCCGACGAGGAAGAGCAACTACGCAGAAAGCGACTTCCACCTACACCACCACCGACAGTTCCCTCCCCACAGCCCCTCATTGTTCCCACCGACCCCGACAAATGGGCATGCCCGCAATGTACACTGCATAACCCGCTCGACTACCTTGCCTGTGGCGTCTGTGGCCTGGAACAACCACCTCAGCCGATACCTGAACACAGGCGCTTTGCATCCGGACACTCGGCCCCTAGTCTACCGAGACCACCACCGCAGTCTGGCTTGAGGGGCCAGGGTGCTACGCCGTTTGAGCCAGCAAGAGGGCGGCTAGGTTGGAATTGTTTGGAGTGTGGGACATTTATGGTAAGTGTATCAAGAAACAATTGCAATCATCAAGTTGACAGAGAGAATACGTTTTCACTGACTTTTTTTTTTTACAAATGCAGGAGAATCAATGGTGGACGTGTTCGCTTTGCGGGACAATGAAGCTTGACTCTTAGATTCTCTTTCTTTTTTGGGGGGGATGGGAGGGTGGGAATATGCATAGGTATGTATGTATAAATATATACATGGCTTGAGTCGATAATACATCTCTGAATATAGAACGCACAAGCTACAAGTATTGTCACCAGAATTCAAATTTCGACCTTTTCTTCCCACTACCCTGCCGATTCATTCCACTCCACTCCATCTCACTCTACTTCCCTCCATTTAGCACGAGTTGCCGACCTCGGTCAACAGACCCAGAGCCCAAGGCAGCGAGTTGTAATCAGCGCTCGCACTGGGGTTGATACCCTGGTACAGATACCTCATCGAGCACGGCTTAATAGTCAAGGTCTGATCGACGACGGTGCGAATAATCTCTCCGTGGCTGATCGAGGTAGTCCAGCTCTTGCCAGAGGCAAACGCGACATTGGCGGCGCCCATGAAGGGGTTTTGTTGCGTGGCTGCCAACGGGGTCCAGGTGCCGGACAAGCTCGAGCTGGTCCACGACCTGAAGTAGCGGACGCCACCGGGCGAAGAGCCGGTTCCAATGCACTCGACGAGCAACAAGAACTGGCCGTTGCCAACGTTGTACACGTTGGCCGCCTCAAACAGATCGTTGGGGTTGGTCGTCATCATCGTGATGACGGGCTCGCTCATGCCCTTGGGGAACGAGGAGAGGGACGTTTGGCTGCGGTACAGGTGGCCGTTGTCGTCGGAGCTGAAGAGATGGCAGTTTGCAGAGTCGCAGATGACCCACATGTCTACCCAGAATCCGTTTCCGATGTTGTTTGTGACGGTGGCGGGGGTACCGTTGGGGTAGAAGACCTGGGGCGCAGTCCAGCCAGCAGGGTTGGAGATGTCAGGGTTGGTGCTGTAAGCTGCGTTGCCGTTTTGGTAGATGAGGTACCAGAGTTTTTGCGATGTCATGTAGACTGGGTTGGATGTTAGCTGTGGTAATTCCTTTTTCTCCAAACTTTTCCTCCCAATATCTTGAGGAAGGGCTTCTTTTCCCCCACTGGGTAACCAAAAAAAGAGGGGTTTACATACAGACTTCAGGTGCAGCCCTGTAGCCAGTTCCAATCTTGCTCTTGTCGAGGTAGTAAAACGGAGCCTGGTTTGCCTTGCTGAAATCGGTAAAGTTGAAGTAGACAAGGTTGTATCCTGCCGCCTGTGCCGTGCTGGCAAAAACGTGGTACACGCCGTTGACCTGGACAATGGACGGGTCCTTGATGCCGGCAATGTTGCGGCCATCATTCTTTGGGAAAACCAGCGCATCGCTGCTCGACCACTTGAAGGTGCTGGGCAGCTTGGTCTGTCGGGAAGATAGAGCAGGTGTATCGACAGGAACACTGCGTGCCACGACCGTGGCAACGAATGCCGCGGCGGCAAAGAGGAAAGACCGCATGGTTGATATGGATGAGGGTTGGGATTCTGGGGGTGGGTGGAGATGAATCGTGCCTTTTTTTTTCCCGCACATTGCAGCACCCTCTCTTTATACACACTCACAAAAACAAGTCTTTCCTACCCCTCCTCCGCAAACTCCCCCCTCCCATCTAATTTCTGCGGCAGAATTACTGGAATCCGGAGGAAAAACTGGGGTATCTGGACAATTGGACTGGGGTGCATACTGGGTATGGCGAACACGCGAACGAAAGCAATTTAATCCCCACCCCCGCTATTCCGCTTCGGGTAGTCGTGCATGTCCATGCTACTTGCCAGGTAAGGCAAGTATCTGCGCATCGCGCCCGGTACTCTATATTCTTGGTATATTAACGGTTGCCACTAGCCTTTTTCTGTGATAATCAGGCTGATGTACAATGTATTTGCCCCAAGGGAAACCTTGTTGCACTATACACTGGAGAGAGGAACGGTTGTTTGTCTGGCTTGCTCTCGTCATCCTTTTCATGATCCCCATGTCCTACAGAGGTAACTTGAAAACACTCTCAAGTGGATTGTTCAATGTCATTTCAAAATCTGTAAACAGTGTGCGTTCACTCGAGAAGCACGAGCGCGTTCATTCTTAAATGCAGCCACCGGGTCAATTCTGCGCATGTGCCTACGCCAACGCTGCAACTACACCTTCCCCAAGCCTGGCTTGCCAATTGCTTGTCCAAATTCCGAACCAGTTGAGATCAAAGATGCTAAGGTTATTACGGCCATTGCGCTGTTCTTCCGGTGGTCGCATCTCGCGATTGCTCTTCGTATTGTTGCGTACCCTGCTTGGCCTAACCTCGTATTAAACGCCATCGACTATTAGCGTCGTCGCCGGTGAAAACTTCGGGGGAGATTTTTGGCATGACTAGTCAATGGCTATTTGCAGATGGTCGGCATTGTTTTGTTAGGTGAGGTCGGAAAATATGCTAGTGGCAACTCACGTGGCAATCTAGTGTACACCCGCATATGTATTTATCCGCGAATCAGGGGAAAAGAACATTGCTGAATGGACAATTGGGTCGCTGGTGCGATTTCCAAGTAAACTACTGTATAATTTTCTCGTGTTGTTCATTGTTCGGTCTTGAAAGCCGAGGAAGATATGGCTCAAGTGTTCATGCAGCGAGGCACCATATCCACAAATCAAACTCGTTGTGGCAGAGAAACAGAATTCTCCGGACACTGAAACCTAATGAGAGCCTACGCTTTGATTCCTTTTCTCCGTCTTTGGAGCTAACTACTTGGGGATTGGATTCATCATTTGAAGTCACCTCCCCTTCATCGTTTCCACTCTGCATCCACGTTTCGTCTGCGTTTTCCTTCTTCTCGATCTTCTCACCCTTCTACTTACTGATAAGGCCTTTAGTCTGGCTCTTCGCTTTCTCGCTGGGACCGCGAGAATGCTGCTGAACCCATGCCTCAGTCAAGGCCTTGGCCATGACTTCAGTTCGATCACTGGGCCTTCTTTCCTTCTCCTTTTGCTTTTCTCTGTCATGATGGCGCTGCTCATGCTTGTGTTTCTTCTCTCCAGATTTTTTAACTTTCTTGAGCTTTGTCTCCAGCTCGAGCATTTTGTCAATCAACTCATCCTGCGGCATCTGCTTGAGTTTCTCCTTGATGTCAGTAGTGGGGGCCAGTGCGGGTTGCTCCTGAGCAGGTATTTGGTCTCCAAATAGTGCTTTAAGGATGGAGCGACTGCGATACTTGAACCGAAACACGGCGTATGGGTTATCTAGTCGGTCCATATACTCTGGTCTACCCACTGCATGTCCATACTCGGTTGCTGGGCCAGGTCTCACCTGGTGCTCGATTCCCTTTTCGCTTGCGATCTTCTCCGGGATGGTGTAGCGGGGTTCTTTGGGTGCAACGTAAGTCTGGTCTTCACAAATGGTCCAAAGTTTATGTGATGGTGGTGGAGGAGGAAATTGCCAGTGTGGCTTAGGGGTGCATAGGTCCGCAGAAGGGGTACGAAGTTGGCGGTATTTCGATAGAGACTTGTTGCTGTGGCGACGAGATATTGAAGCGGCCTCTTTGGGTGGTTCTGCCGCTGTGGTCGGTGGGACTGGCTTGATGTTGTCGCATGGAACGGCTTTCTCCTTATCATTACTGGTCTGAAAGTCCCATGTCTGGGTTTGCCATGGTACATCAGAGACAGGTGGCTTTTGGGTGGTGTTTATTGAAGCGCTCCGCAGGCTGGCCACATCGTTGGCAATACCTCCCTTTCCTTCCTTCTCTGTATTTTTTGATGTCTGAGGTGAGCCCCAGTCGCTCTTCGTATCCCAACCGCTTTCATTCATGCCCCAACCATTATCATCCACACTCCCACCAATATTTTCCACGTTAGAAACAGTATTCTTTAAATTGGCACGATCTTTTTTAATACCCCAGCCGTTATCTTCAATATCCCAGGCGCTAGCTTTGACTTGCTTGTCATTGTCGGTCTTGGTCCAACCGTTGGTTAGACCATCTTTCGTAGCTTCGTTCGTAGTCTCCCAGCCGTTCTTATCTTGTGGCTCTGGTTCCTTTTCCCCCCAACCAGACTCACCAGTATTGCCCCAGCCAGACTTGTTTTCAGTATCATCACCCCATGAGCCTTTCGCGCTTTCAGATTTCTTGACGCTGCCCCAAGTAGATGAGAATGTAGAACGGCCTTTTGGTTCTTTCATACCCACCGTACTATGTACGAGATCATCCAGTGTCAATGCGTACGGGGGAGGGAAAAGATTGCTAGCGATGCTTTGCTTCCGTGTGGGATCAAGAACTTCAGAGTCCCGATTCGGAGGAAGTACCACTTGAGCATCTGGTTCAACATATACACTGGGCTGTTGTGGAGGCATCTGCGTTGGTACTAAATGCACTGGAAGATTCATGACAGTCGGTGTGACTTGTGTGACCATGGGAGGAGTAGCGGTATGTATCTCCGCTGGCTGAGAGATAGGTACACAATGCGAAGCCTGTGATGATCTTCGCCCATTGTTTTGGGGGACAGATCTTGTACGCCGAGAGCGACTCTTAGATCTACTTTTGGTCTTAAGTAGTACATGACTTCGAGAATGAGACGCCCTAGGAGTTTCATTTGAGCTACTCAAAGAGACAACCGAGTCTGAAGGTCGTTCAAGATATGCATACCCTGTTTCTTCCGAAGAAGACGATGTGCCTTCACTCTCTCGGCGCGAGTGCTTTGTCCGTGATTTGGAGCGCGACTTTTGTCCCTGAGAGCTGTGTTTCGAGCGCTGATGATCGTATGTATCCAACGTAGGAGGAATAGCCTTCACGTTATAGTGGCTCAGAACAGCTGGTGCTTGAGACTTGCTGAGTGGATCGGCAGCCTCCCAATTATGCACCTTGTCAGTCGCCCATGTCTCTTCCGTGTCCCAAGAATCTGAAGGCGCATGTTCATGGATTTTCCATCCATTGTGACTTGAGGATTCAGTTTCGGATAAGGGTTCAGCGTTCCAGGTAACGCGAGTTCCGGCTCTGCTTCGTGGTTTATGTTGGCCCCAACCATTTTTAGAATCATTCCAGTCCGAGCTGTGGTTACTCTCATGCTCGCGCACGGAGAACGCCGCTGGTTCAGGTCGCGTGTACGGTTTTGGGGTCGCCGCGACCGGAGATGCCGGCCATGCTCCGGGTAGATGGTTCTTAGTGTCCACATTGGAATGGCTCTTCTTGTTTGCAGCATGTCCTCCAGACTGCGCCTCCATCAATCGTGACTCTTCCACTCCTTGTTTTACTGCTGTCTTGATCACCTTGTTCAACCATACTGTGTCTTGGAAGGGAACTTTAGATATCCCAGCATCGGTCGCACGTTCATGGAACGGCTCTTCATCGCGTGGTATAGGTCCGCTGCCATACTGGAAGCCTGACAGAGGAAAGTCGCTCGTATGCCGCGCACCAGGACTAACGGACTCGGTATATCTGGAACGAAGTTGCGTGTGGTGCGCGATAATCGCCTGCGGAGGTGCATTTTGGGCACTGTGAGTGTTGTGTCGATTCCGTGATGGCGATGCTTCGTAGCTACTATCTGTTTCGGCATATGGTTGGCGGTGAGAGGATAACGGCGGAGGTGGTCTGAAGCCATTGCCGAAATTACGGAAGAGGGGTAAACGGTCATCATACATGGATCTTTCGTTAGAGGGCGACGAGTTTCCATCTAGACTAAATCGATGACTAGGAGAATCACCTGCTCCATCGAAGTTCATTGTGGAAGCAGATTGGGCATCGCGGGTACCGGCACACCGCAGCACGAGGACTTCGATACAACCAATATTCTCGAGGACGTTTGCTGAGCATAAGTCCGGCGCGTCGTCTGCTGATACTAAAACTCGTTAGCAAGCGTCTTCCAGAGACCAACCATCAGACCTACCGATGTTCAGTTTGTCGAATGCCCACTCGCGGGCAATCATTGAACCATCCTTTTGCTTCTCCTCCTTTTGGCGAACCCTGAAGTCGACCAACGAGCGACTGTCGGAAGGCTTCCGAAGCTTCAAGTCCTGTCTGTTGCGGTTGCATTGGTAGACACCGTCGACGTATACAAAGATGGCGACACCTGGTGCGATGAACTTGTTCGAAGTGAGGTGGACCGAAAACGATTGCGGCTTGCTGGGTACAGGTACAAAAGTTTCTACGAAACCATCTCCGTAGATCGTACCGAACTCCTGCAATGCGGTTTGACTGTCGGCCAGCTCGATGGTGCAGTTGAGGTCTTTGAGCGAAGGCATTTTGCAATTGGATATCCTCACAGTGGTTGCAGGAAAGTTTTTGAGTAGCAAGTTGATTCGATGATGTGAGGGACTTGTAAGTCTGCGAAGAGGTGGGGTGATTTGGAGCAATAGTCCGTTGTCGTGGTGAGCGGATTGGAGCGGAATGGAGTGGTTAAAGCTCAACGACAAACAATTGGGTCTGTAGCTAGCTGGAGGATGGTGGTCATGCAAAAAGTACCGAGGCTTCTTCTGGACATACGATCCGCGAGTCAAATGTGAGAAAGGCTTGTCTGACTTGTTGGGGAGAGGTCATGATATACTCGACAAGTGAGAGAGCGCCGAAATCGGCTGTTGCCTGTCTCACCAACACCATACCTTCACCTCTTGGAGACGTTGTACAACGTGGCCTTGTGGAAATCTGCCAGCACCAACGAGTAAACCGAGTCCGCTCGCGATTTGATGCGCCCGCTGCTGGAGCGAGCAAACAGTGCATACGCTTTGCTACCGCCTAGTGTTGCTCTGAAGCCACAATTTTGTACAGCACTGCAAGGGTCATGGCGTTACTGGTGTCTCGACATGTCCATTATATGCGATTGAGGATGTTGGGCGAAGACGGAAAGAGCGATGGTAGTGACGATGGTCAAACGAAGCACTAGCCCAGTCCTCCTGCCTGCCACAATTCTTTGGAAAGAGCGTTCACGATTGGTCAATGCATATGCCGGATTCTCAAGTCCGTGGAATGGTGGTAGTATACATATTAATAAGGATGTGGATATGCTATTGCTTCATAATCATCACGTAGTAAGAGTATCTTAAACGTATGAGCGCGATATCGACGTTGACACAACACTACATGGTCAGCTCATCCACATCATCATCCACCCAAGCGCGTTTTCTAGCCTGCAAACTAGGAACGCTTTTCCGTTTCGCAACACTCTTTGAGACAGGTGAAGTCTTCCTCGTCCAACTCTGCTTGATCTGTTTCAAGTATGTCTTACGATCAACCTTGGACGTGGATTTCGAGCCTGGAGAATCGAGCCCGACCAGACGTTGTGGCTGAGATTCTGTTGTTTGCAAGGTGGAGAGAAAGTTTGCTGGGGGTGTGCTGGTCTCGCGCTTTATCCGCGGGCTGGCTGGTGTCGAGAAATTGGCATCGTTGGCGAGCTCAACGGAGCTGCTCTTGCCACGTGCCACGTTGTGTGTGGCGCGCGGCCTCTGTTCACAACGATCAAGGCTCATGCAAGGCTCATGGCAAGCGTATGTTTCATTTGTGGCCGTGAGTATGGTGGGATCTGTTTTTGCAAAGTCACCTTCGTCGTCTTCTGCTTCCGAGCAGGGTCCTACGTCACAGTTGATTGGTGCCTTTTCTGGTTTCCGTGTCGATGTTGGGGAAGAGGCCACAGGTTCTTTCTTTACTTTGACTGGAACCGGCAATGCGGGTGTAATGGTCGTGTCCCGCATTGGCAAGCTATCAAGCAAGTCTTGTTGTAGCTTGTCCTCATCAACCAAGTCTCTTGTTTCTATAGACGGTATTATAACGTCTTCAGGGACGGGATCGGGTGCATCCTCATCTCCCAGCATGAATGGCTGATCCTCGGCCAAGTCATCACCCGCCAACGATAAAAGATCTAGTTCGTCATCGTCGAAATGCACGCTTGGTGAGAGTATGTTGTAGTTTCCTTCTTTTTGGGTCGATTCCATGTTTTCCTTCTGGTTGTCTTCGTGCTCAGAAGAGCTTGGAGTGGGGAGATGGTGAGTCTGTACGGAAGGGGGTTCAATCTGCTCAATAGAGCTATGATCTTTACCTTGATCGGAATTGCCCAGACAGACTACTGGTGTCTCTTGTACGTGCAGGTTCCTATTCTTGATCCGATGCCAGCGGTTATGGAATACTTTTAGTGGCCACTGTTCCCACTTCTTCTTGCTGGCCTTAATGTCGGGCCAGGACATTCCGTCAGTTAACTTTCGCTTACTGATATACACATCGTCTTCTCGAGTGAAATGGCATTGATTGAACATGGGCCGTGGCAGCCGCCTCTGGATCTCAACGCGTGGACTGCTTCGGCGCGGTACAGTCGGCGAGCTTTGGCCTATTCTTGTGCCGATCAAGCTCCAGGTCCTTTCGTCAGACAATGTCGTCTGTGTCGCTTCGAGTTGCTCCTCAAACACCTGACCATCACACGCTTGCCCCCCCTGTGCTTGCTGGGGCGCATCACGTCCGTCTTGTTGAACAATTGCCTTTTGCGCCACCGGAATTGCTTCATAGGCTGGGAGGGTTGGCAGAGGGCTCGATTGAGCAGTTGGATTATGGCTTCCTCCGGCCGAAAGTGGCGGAAAGAACCATTTCGGGTCTTTCGCGGGCGCAACTCTGTCGTTGGTTGTGATGGGTGTGGTCGGCGTCGGGGCTGCGGTCGCAAAGGGTATTGGGGTGTTAGATGGCAGTAAGCCTGCAAATAGTGGAACTACAGCTTGGTGTATAGCTTGGTTGATTGTCTGGGTCAAGGTTGTGTAGAAAGCGGTTTGCGCCTGCTGTCCCGCAGGTGTTTGTGGAAACTGAACGAGTTGCAGGAGGTTCGCAGTTGGGTTCGGCGTATTGGGAGCTTGTGGTGAGGCGAATTGCGGCATCGGTGCGTACGGCTGATATGATGTCGGATGCGCCGTGTCGCCATGGTGTGTGACGTCTTGCTCGGGCTTGGTTGTTTCTCCGTCCTTGTCCTGTCCAGGCCGCCCAACTTTGGACTTGGATGGCCGTTCCAAGGTCAGTTCATCCTCTAAATCCTCGACATTCCCCCCCTCCTCTTCCGATGTTTCCTCTGGCTCATTCCCAGCTGTCAATCCCAAAGTATCCAATAGCATGGTTTCCTTCCGGTTGACCTGACGCTTCAGTCGGCGCAGGTGCCCTCTATCCACGACGATCCTATTCGAAGTCATGTCGATCTCATCACTCATTGATTCGTGCATGCTTCCATACTTGTCGAAGATGGATTCCAGGCGGCCCTTTAACTTTTGTTGTTGCTTCCGTTTCGCGTTGATATATTCTTCATTTTCCTCGTCGACTTCGGCCGACTGGAGAATGCGCATGCGCTTTGCTGGCGGCTCCATGGCGTAGCAAGGCGAGTGGCGTGGTAGGTTGGCGGGGGATGTGGGATGTTTGCGGCCGAATGCGACAAATACACAAGCGGACGCGAAATCATGGCTGGGACGCGACTGCCCCGGCCTGTCTAGCGGCGGGAGCCCCACCCGCGTGCAGATGATCTCCAACCGCGGACTATAGCAACCGTCGTTCACTTCCTCACGTAATGCACGCCTGTTACACTACAAAGCATGAAGACGCACAGTTAATGACAATATGGCCAACGACAAGAAAGCAGCAGGTCTAGCCTGTCAGAAATGCCGGACGCCCATAGACATCGATGCTTCCATCGATCAACTCAACCCGGCCGCCTTTAAGCTACTGACTGGTTTGTCTCCATGCGCTTGACTCTGTCCCAGTCATGCTGATCCAGACAGACTCAACAGTCTCCGGCCAGCACCCTCCTCCCAAAATCTCCCCCAACCGCCAGTCGCGCGCCCCGAACCCTCCCGAACGCCTCAAGACATACGAAGATGCGACCAAGAATGCCAGGAATCCAACCTACAGACGCAACATACAAGGCGCACCGCCTTCCAAACTGCCAAATGGACCTCAGAACCCTGCAATGTCCTTCATCGACGTACACATGTCCGAGTCCATGATAGATTCACCTCCTGCGACATCAGCGCAGGGCCCAGATCGCAGAGCGCAAGCAGAAGAGTCACAAGCAAACGGGAGCGATAGAGCACGGCGGAAGAGCATCGTAGCAGCTTCAGGCACACCCGGAGGTGCAAGCTTAGCTGATGGGCTAGAGACTACGAACCGCATGTTTGAGATACTGTCCGCACGCTCCGACATTGACCATCCCATCTGTGTGGAATGCACCGACCTCCTCATAGAGGGCTTACAGAAACGACTAGGCGTAGCGACCCGCGAGCGTGACGCATACGTAGACTACCTACGCCGGGCCAATACGGACGTGCCAAGCGCCGAAGAAGTCAAAGCCGCCGAGGCCGCACTCAAGGCGGCAAAGAAGGCTGAAAGTACCGCCATCACCCAGCTCGAGAGCCTGGAAGCTGAGAAGGCGGAGCTAGATGCCCAGCTAGCCGCCTTGGAAACCGAGGCTCGTGTACTAGACCTGGAGGAGAGCGAGTTCTGGAAGAGTAGGAATGCTTTCAACTCAACTCTGACCGAGTTCCAGAACGAGCGCGATGCTCTTGCAACACGATACGCGCACGATGCACAGATACTGAGCCAGCTGCAGAGGAGAAGCGTATACAACGACAGCTTCAACATCACGCACGATAACCACTTTGCCACCATCAACGGTCTGCGCCTAGGCCGGTTGCCCAACCCGTATGTCGACTGGCCCGAGATCAACGCGGCATGGGGCCAAACATGCCTTCTTCTGGCCACCCTGGCCGAGCGGCTGGGCTACAAGTTTGATGGCTACGAACTGTGTCCCATGGGCTCGACCTCGACCATTACACGCATAGAAACAAAAGGCGGGGCCTCGGGCACGGAATCGGCACGTCAACCAGCACAATCTACTACGATCACTGGTGGGGCCACGGCAAACTCGCCGCAAATATCGAAACACCGGCTGGAATTGTACTCATCGGGCGACTTCCCCATCAACTTTGGCTTCCTACACAGGAAATTCGATACAGCCATGGTCGCCTTTCTAGAATGCCTCCGCCAACTTGGTGAGTTTGTGGAGAACACGGCTCCGAACAATGGTGCTGGTGGAGGTAGCATGGGCCTAGGGGGCCCTGGTGTTGGCGGGCCCGGCGGTGTCAAGATGCCGTACGAGATACGCAAAGACCGGATCCATGATCAGAGTATCAAGCTTGCTTTGAACAAAGATGAAGGCTGGACCAAGGCATGCAAGTACACGCTTACGTGCTGCAAGTACTTGCTTGCGCATGCGAATAATGTTGAGAGCATGGGGGCAAGGAGGAGGTAGTATGGAGAAGAAGAGAGAAGAGAAGAGAGGGAGGAATGTGTGTTGCAATGATAGATAAGATACCCCGTGCATGATTTGATTTTACGTATCCCGGTTTGGTTGGGGTGAAAAGTAACATGATGCAAATGACGATACAAACACTTGCCTGTTCGTGTTGTGTCTCGCATGATCCGCTTTCCCTTGTCTCATGTCACACCTTGTCGTATTCTTGCACCGCGATAGTGCGAGAGGTTGACTCGCTACACATGGAAAGTTCCATTCGAGACATAGGATTAGGAAGAGCTGATGGTGGAAAGTGGATATCCAGGACGGAAATAACCTACTTGGTACCACAGTGTTGGTAGCGGGTCACAGCTCGTCACACAGCTGCATTGATGGAAGAACAATCTTGTGTGATTCAACATGGGATGCGTTTATACTTTGGCCGGTTTCATGCACGACGGCGGTCAGCGATTAAGGATCAACATTCTGAATGGCGGGCTTTGTATGGCTGGTGCGCCCCCCTCCCCCCAGTTGGAGTCACGGGTATCTGCTTCCGGAACTCGGCAAGCTGGTGTCGGGAACTATTGAATGGCACAGAAGGAAGGGCAAGATAGCAACCCGCCGTAGTACCCTCTTTCAAGCGATAGGAATCCTTTGGCCGGAGATATAGTTTTGAGCTTTTGAGTCAGGTGGTAGCTTGAACGTTAGTCTCTAAGGAGAGGTCCAAAGTAGAGCCCTGCAGGATATCAGGTAGAAGCTAGCCATGACAAGTACCTTTCCAATAGGGGAGGGCTGTCATCCCGACCCAACGGGTCTATTTCGTTTCAGAGCGTGCAATATCAGGCCGCTCGACTGACGTTGATGCATTGCCACAATTGCGGAGGTCCCGTAAGCACAGACAGCACATTCATGCGGGCTCCTGCGAGGTGCCGGCGTTAAGCAAGTGCCGCAGTCTGGCAGTGCTCGTTGCAGCCGGCCAAAGCGGAAGGTCACGATGCTTTGTGCCATGGTGTTGCGGCTCTTAGCGCTCGGGGGATGGTGTCAGCTGAGGTCACCGCAGCCTCGTGATGGCTGGTGTGGCGCGCGTCCAAACGGAGCAATAACAAGGCCGTTGTCAAGCCAGGCTCGTAGGCTCGCGTCGGCATAACGTGGGCGACGTCCGACGCTCCTGGTGGAAACGGAGAGTCTTTCCCGTGGCTAGGAAGGAGGCCAGATTGGCGTCCAGAGCTAAATGAGCTTCACGAATCCACCTGGCCAGGGTCGCGAGATCTTCGCGGGGTAGCGCATCATGTTAGCTCATAGATTGCTTGGGAGTGTTGTGTAGTGGGCTCGGTTCCCCTCTAGAGCTAGAGTAGTTCCCGTATAACGGTATTGATTCCTGGTTGTGGAGAAGGGTAAGTTGCGAAGACGTAACAAATTTCAAAAGCAGCCAGGGGGGGATGAGGACAATGGTGAAGCTAAGCTCCAGCGCATGCAACAGACGGCGACATACGTGTCAGCCGGAGATGGAGTTTGTCATGGCGAGAAAGGAAAGGTGCAGTGTATGCAAGACGCTGCCAGTTTGACGACATGGAAGGTGCAAGACGGCGCACGGATGGCATCAGCCGTGGCGACAACCGTCGACGGGTGCGGAGAAGGTGCGACTTGCGGGTGCGGAGAAGGCAATCCAGTACCGTACCGTAGCCATGGCACACCTGTGGTGGAGCGTCGAGCGTCGAGCGTCGAGCGTCGAGGGTGGTGAGATGCAGTGCAGGCCAGACGGCATCAATCGGCAGCGGCGCAAGAAAGACGCGGACAGGCCCAGCGGGAGGGCGCGATGCAGGCACGAGGCTGGCGACGAGAGTGGTGTCGAGCACTGGCAAACGCTGGTCGGAGGCGTCGTCAGAAATTTCCATGTGTCATTGGAGGTCAGGTGGTGCCCAAAATGAATTTCCTGGGGGTAATCGAAATGCTGGCCTGCGAGCCACGTGAAGCCAATTTCCTGCCCCAACCGCCGTCCCAGCAGCTCCGACGGCGCCAAGCACCCGCTGACGTAAAGAGAACCTCACCTCCAGAGCCCTCTGCATCGCAGAAACCACACGCCTGGCATGCAAAGCCCACGGGCCCATTGGCTCGCCTGCGCTACCGCCTCGCCCCCAGCGTCCGAGTCGTTGGCGCTGCTGCAGCCGGCTCATTTTTCCCCAGTCTTGTCTCTGGACTAGCCATGTACCACGGTGCCTGGTGCTCTTTGTCCGAATAAATCTCTGCGGCACGGGCACGCATGGCTCCTCTTGGACTATAAGAGACGCCGTTGCCTGCGTACACTCTGCTGTTTGATCTCCCACTAACCAACAACCTTGCTCAACTTGCCCTCGACATACAGCCTCAGCAATCACACCCACCGCTTTCACCACAGACATCGAGTCACCCTACCGTCGTCGGAGAATTCAATGCACATCAACGACTTCCCCTACGAAGTCCTTTCCCAGATCCTCGACGAGGTCACCAAGGCCAATGTACGTGATGGCCCCACGTACACCTTCGGTCTCCAGCAGGCCCCCCTTCCTCTAGAGAGGGCCAAGCTCCAACGCTATGTCAGAGGCCCAGTCCCGCCCGAGCTCCTCAAGTGGGATGCGACTGCCACTCTACGCTCCGTGTGCTGGAAGTGGCACGAGTGGTCGCTGGAACACTCCATCAAGGACGTCTACATCCGCCGCTGGAAGGGCGGAGAGGTAAGCACGACCCATATATACCAACTAGACATCACACTGACATCTGGTAAAGCGATGGGCAGAACTCTCCAACAGACGAGAGAGCTACCCGCTCTACGAGCTCATTCATCGCCTGACTGGCACGGCCGTCTACCGTGACCCGTTTGCCTCCCTCAAGCGGACTGTGAGCATCTGCAACGACTACCCACAGGTGGCTTCCAAGATCAAGCGTATGTGGGTCCACGGCTTCTACACCGCCGAGACTGATCGCCTGGTGTTTGAGTCGCTCAAGAACTGCAACAACATCACCTCTCTTTCCCTTCCATGGACCACCATCAGGCACGTGAACGCCGAGGCCTGGCGAGCTGTCTTGACCGGTACCGGCAAGCCACTCCAGTCCTTGGAGCTCCAATGTGTCGACCCCACGTCGCAGCAAGCCGCAGACAAGGACAACCTCGTCGATCTCGAGCCTCTGCAGTCTGTCAACTTCAGCCAGCTGCGACGACTGAAGATCTTTGGCGACACCAACTTCATGCCGATTACCGACAACGACCTGTTCGCCATTGCTCGCACCGCCACCCAGCTTGAGGAGTTCCACCTGACCTGCAACTCCTCCATTACCATCGACGGCGTCATGGCTATTGTCAAGGCATCTCGCAAGACACTGCGCGTTCTTGAGCACAGCCCGCGGTCGCAGGATGGCTTCTGGCACCCGCATCCGGGATCCCCAAGTGACAGCGAGCACCTCTGCGACACATTCCGCAACTGCCCCAAGCTGCAAACTCTGTCCATCTCCCTTCCATCTGTGTGCGCACACCTTTTTTCCAACGAGGATGCAAAGTTCTCGGGCGACCTGCAGGTGCGCGCCCTGCACTTGTGCGAGCACGAGGATGGTCGCTCCACTCAAGAGGCAACTGACGCTCTACAAAAGCTGCTGGAGCAAGCCCGGCGCTTCATTCGGCTGCGTGCCGAGAGCGCCATTCCCCGCGAACTCTACATTGAGCTCTTCTTTGCCGAGTGCATCTTCGAACCCGGCTTCCGATCCGTGCACGGTGATTTCTCCCTGGCGCAGATCTCATCCGACGGCCGCTGGCCACACAACGTAGAGTTCAGTGGCAAGGGTCCGTATGGCAGCACCGGCCTCTACGGAAAAGAGGAAGAGGCTCAATTCCAGCGTATCGACGAGGCCGAGTTCCTTGCCGGCGTCCGCCGGAGGCTTCTCTCCATCCGCACGTGATTGTGCAACGACGCACGAATGACGGCCAAACTTCACTTCACCTGTATCCTTTGATAACGACTTTAACGACATAATGACCACATGCATGCGCGACCAGGCCTGGAGCCAAAAGATATCAGGCCAAAAGCAGCCAAATTGTACTTCATGCATAGGGGCTTCTTCTTCTTCTCATCCGTCTCCTTGTTCTCCTATCCGTGGGTTTTCCTTTAACCAAGCACTACATGGCCATGTCTCAAAAAGCTATTCAATCGGGGGTTTTTTTTATTTGCATGGCGATGGTGGCTGCTGGATTCAATCTTCTTTAGTGTAGTAGTTACGGTATATTTTGTTGGTTTGATTCTCACTATCTGGTGCCTACATATTTCCCAGCATTTTTAGCGTTCAAAGTTACCAGGCAAATTCACCTTGTATTTTCTTTGCTCAACAACGAAGAACAGAATCGAATGACTTGTAAATCTAATTTTGTGCACTATGACACAATGATATACTTGTGGGGTAAGGTTTGCTTTTTTGTTTCTACCACCTTCTTTCCCCTCCACAATCTTGGCGATCAGGCCACACACATACTTCCCCTAAAAGGCACGTGCAGCAGTCCGTTTGCTTGGCGCCGTGACCAGCATGACGACTCCATAGCAGATACTAGCACGCAATAGTTCCTCACGCAATAAATTAATTTTTCCACGCAATGCTTTCCTCGCGCAGCAATCTCAGGTCCAACTCGTTAAGTGACATGTGTGTTTAAAAAAAACACAAGTCATTCATCAGCATGCATGATAAAAGAGAGATTTTTATCATTTACGATCCTCTATCTCTTGATTTAAAGTAGATATGAACAAGGAAGAAAGTGTTTTCTTAGTAGGACGTGTTATCAAATATTAAACTGAGAGAAAAAAATATAGAACATAGAATATAGAAAAAAAAAAAAGAGTCAGAGTGTGTCCTCTCTCTTGCGTCTAATAGTACTTGAGGTTAAAGTAGGGCGAGACCCACTTCTCATAATCCGCATCGTCGTCCTGGTTGCCAAAAATCTTCAATGCCTTCATGATGAGCTTGTACGTGCCCGCCGGTACGGGCGTCTGGCCATCCGCCAGCGTGCCGTTCCAGGTGATGTTGAAAACATAGTCTCGCGACATTTCTGTAAAAGGCATGTCAGGCATGGGTCCGAGGATGCGATCGCCATTGTCGTCTGTCGTCGAGTTGCGCAGGCCGATGTTGGTCGCGTTCTTGGCCTTTGACGCAATGTCCACGGACATGACGCGAGAGCCCAAGGCCAGATTGAACATGATGGTCGGGTAGCTGGTGTTGTCGGTGCGGAGCTTGTAGTTGATGGGAAGAGGAAACAAGTCGCTGCCGTTGAGCCGCACGTTGGTGTCTGTGCTGCGGGCGAGGTAAGGGTAGCCTTCTTGGGTGTCGATGATCTTTTGGTCAATCATGTTGGCGCTAGCTCCCATATAAGGCACCGTGAGTGAATCGCCCCATGTGCCGTTGATGGCAACGTAGCCGTTGTACAATGGCAGTCGAGAGGCGTCAAGGCCCGTAGGTGGCGAGAAGTACATGGTCAGTTTTCCAATCGAGCCAGCCTCGACGGTGAGGGTTTCAGGGTCGAAGCGGATGGATGCACTGGCTTGGCTGGTTTCGTCAAACTGGAGAGCAGGTCCGTCAGGGATAATGGAGCCGTTACTGAACGTGTATACCGTGGGTCCTTTGAGGTGGCCGAACGTGTATGTCTGGGCTTGCTTGAATTTGTTTTTGATGTTGATGACATGCATGGACGCAAAGTGGGCAGTGTCGTTCAAAGCAATGTAGCCAACGTCTACCGTGGTTGTGGTGTAAGCAGCTTTGTATGCATTGATCCCTCCACCACCTTGCTGCATGACTGGTGCCAAATGGGTGCTGTTATAAAAACGCCGATTTTGTGGGTTTGCAGTCGTGGTCAGGAGAGTCTTGATCTCGGACGGCGTCGCAAACTTCTTGCCTCTGGCTTCCATCAACAGAGCAACAACGCCAGCAACATAAGGTGTCGCCATAGAGGTTCCGTGCATCTCTGCATAGCCACCCTTGGCGAGTGGCCATGTGGAGAGGACTGGGGCACCGGGTGCCGCTATCTCAGGCTTCATCCACAGCTCGTTGGTGGGCCCCCAACTGCTGAAATATGACATCGGTGTGATGTTTGCCATACCACTATTGTTAAGATATGAGCCATCAGTGAACGTGATATTGACCGCTTTCCCTGCCCGAAGACCATCGATGAGTTTTCCAGCGAATGAGTCCAACACTAGGCCGACTGCAACCTCGGATGAGTTGGCTATGATGTAGCCAACGTCGGGGTTGAAGAATAGAGCGCGTTTTGCACCTTTTGCAGCCAGGTTCTCCGCTTGTTGGGCCGGGGCGCACACACCATGAAGCTGACTTACCCTAAGCAGAACGAGGTATGCTCCAAGATCAGGGGTTGAATCTGGGAGGGGCTTACAGGCCGTATCTATAGCCGTTTTGTTGTAATCGAGTGCATATACAGGGAACGTCGCACGTTCAAAGGTGATGTTTTGTTCTGGCCCTCTAGTGTATCCGAAGCCAGTAGAATTGGTGCCATCGATCGTATACGTGGCGTTGTGCAAAACGGAGGGGTAAAGGAGACCGTCCATCGAAGCGACTGATATCGCTCCAAAAGATGAGGAAGGAGCATTGCCATCGAACAGGCCTATAGAGGCATTGTTACCTGCGGCAACAACGACTACAACTCCCTTTTCGGAGATGCGCTGGACAACCGCCGACGTCGGACCTTGTTATCAATTTAGTCTCCGTGTTGATCGCGTCATTTCATTGTACGTACTTTCTGACCACCCGCTCGCACCACCGATGGACATGGAGATTATATCTACGCCTGCCTCATACGCACGGTTGAGTCCTCGGATCATAAGATCATCCGACGTAGAATCTTCGCACCCAAAAACTTTCCAAATGCCCAGCGAGGCCTCGGGCGCAACACCAGTGAATCCATACGGGTTGGAGTTGGCGCCAACAATGCCAGCAACATGAGTGCCATGTCCAGTACAATCAGTCTATTTCTAAGAGTTAGCAAACGCATAGGAATCAGGCCAAGTACATGAGCGTATAATAGTTGTGCCACAAAATACCCCACTCCAAAAAAAGAAACGTTCCAGGTTACTTACAAGGTCACCATTTGGGACGGCTGCTGGTGTTGTTTTGTAGGCGTCGGTGACAAGACTCTCACCAGCGATAACCTTGAAGCCAGGTCCAAAGCCCTTGCCAAGAGCAGGATGCATAAAGTCGATTCCACTATCAACCACACCAATGAATATCCCCTTTCCAGTAAACCCGTTAGCACGAAGCTTGTCTACGCCTCCCATGACATGCAGAGGATATGAATCTTGCATACCACGCCTCTGGTGAGGGAGTTGTGCAGTTGGTGGAGCATATCCTCCAACGGACAACAAGGCAGGGGCAGGTCTGGAAACCTTCTGGATGCGCCAAACCTTCTTGACACTGGAGAATGATTGGATCAGACTCAGCGTAGAATCGCTGTCATGTTCATCACCAATTTTGAAGGAAGCGCCCTGGAAGAGCTCATGGTTTAGATCGAGACGCGGCTGGGCAGCGATGCTGCAACTCGTAAGATTTTTGTAGAATGCATCCTGGATAGAGTGTTAGCTAGCGCTCCCAAGGCTATTACGACATTACCCACACAATTAGCGGAAAATGTGGCGGAATCTGAGCCCTCGAACTCTACCATAAAGGCTCCTCGTACGTAAGGCTGGGCATAGGATGAGGGGTTCGAGACTGCAACAGTGGAGACAGCAAGAGAAGCGAACAATGCGGCCACACGAAACATGGCTAAAGACATAATTGCAAGTAGTGAATGTGGGGTAATGAGCGGCGCGCCGATTTCGCAAAACGGCGTAAGATCGAAATGCTCAGTAGGCCACATGGTGCGATATATACCTACAGATGTCGCAAGCCTATGTCTACTGCCGGCGATACCGAGAAAGTTCAACATTTCTGACGTGAGATGGTTATATTGTGATCGGCCTACTGAACCACCTGAACTGTTCACTGCTATAAATACAACCTTTCGGACCGTTCCGGGGAAGAAGATTGAACTTCAAAGTAGGCGGAATGAGAGGGTTGCTTCTCATAGAGCTGACGCCGGTGAAGTTGGGGGAAAGTTTACATCTTGGATATGCTTCCAGAAACCAAATGAAGACTCTGTATGCTCGACAATCATGGTGCAAATGGAGTGTAAGCTTGGATGCCGCATAGGCCCGCCTACGGGGGATGTGACCGAGTGCCCCGCCCCTATACGATTTCCTGGTGATGTACAGCCGCCCGACGTTGGAAATTCACAGTACGAGACTCCTATAGGTGTCACAGAGAGCGCGCAGGTGTTGGTGTTGGTGTTGGTGTTGGAGTGTGTCGTAGATGTGGGGTAGTAGTGGTAGTGGTAGTGTAGTACAGGTCTAGCGGGTTGCAATGGCCACGCCTCCAAAACTAAATAAATACCTTGGGCGACGCAACCGCACTTGAAGTAGAAAAGCGCAAGGTACCGTCCGTATTTAAGGGAAATTCGTAACGGCACGACGCGTCCAGCAAATCTCACCGCGGCAATTTTGCTGTTCCACCTCCCGAACCCCGAGAGCGCGAGTTCACACGTGAGCTTACCAATACCCGCCTTTTCTCCCTTCCCGAGCAAGATGGACATGACATCATGTCCCCTGTCGATTGCAGATCAGTAAGCACGCATGTGCGCTGACAAGGCTTTACAGGCCAAATCTGCGGGCGGAACTGTGCCGTCCACACTCGGTACGAACCGACGGGGTGATTACGGAAGCATCGTCGAGGGGATCACGAATGACGGCTTACCGCTTGATTGCGTTTTCTCGCTGCGCGCTTAGGATACCGGCTGTCGGAAGAGAGCGAACGTGTGTGTGTTGTATTTTCAATCACTTACTAAAGCCTCATGTAATCCTGGAACAACGCCGCTACTGCAAACGGGGGAATAGGTGGATCGCGGCTAAACTGCAAGCGGCAAGGTGAGGAGGGGCAAGGCACGCCCATGGCACGCATTCCATCGTCTGCTGCTTTGGGATCGGAGCAAAGCTTTTGAAGCGTCGAGTGCTGAGCTTGTGGAGTCTCGATTTGCTCGGCACCATTGGTCCGGTTTGTGGGAAGATGTTGCATGATGTTTTCAGACAAGAAATCGGGACGAGGCAATCGTCCCGGTGGTGGGGGTGCGTCAAAAGCTATAAAGATGGGGACCTCTTCCCGTCCCTCCCTCTACTCGCCAGCTCCGTCTTTGTTTTTGTATCTCGATACACTCAATCTCACTCACTACCTGAACATTGTCTTTCCCGCAAGTTTTTGATACCCCCTCCAAAGCGTTCAACATGGCCCCCAAGATTGCCATTGTCTACTATTCCATGTATGGCCACATCAAGCAATTGGTAGGTTCATGGTCTGGGCGAGGTGCCTTGCCGTACCCCGCCAATCCCAATTATCCCGAAATAGCCTAAGCTAACAGAGATATCAGGCCGATGCTGAGCTGAAGGGTATCCAGGAGGCTGGCGGTGATGCCAAGCTCTTCCAGTATGCACCTCTGCCCCTCCTTTGTTGCGCATGCTAACAACCCCTCCAGAGTCAAGGAGACCCTCCCTGAGGAAGTCCTCCAGAAGATGTACGCGCCTGCCAAGGCTGCCGATGTCCCCGTCGTCGAAGACCCCTCCGTCCTCGAGGAGTTTGACGGCATCCTCTTCGGTATCCCAACCAGGTACTAGAACTCTAGAAGCTCCTATCATTCACATCAATGCTGATTCAAGATGAAGATATGGAAATTTTCCCGCACAGTTCAAGACATTTTGGGATATGACTGGCAAGCAATGGCAACAGGGTGCCTTCTGGGGCAAGTATGCTGGTCTCTTCGTCTCCACCGGCACCCTCGGTGGAGGTCAGGAGAGCACGGCCATTGCTAGCATGAGCACGCTTGTGCACCACGGATTCATCTACGTACCCCTGGGTTACAAGACTGCTTTCGGTATGTTTACTGTCTTTGCAGAGTTTGGATTCGTGGTTTACTAACATGCTTGCAGCCCAGCTTGCAAACCTCGACGAGGTCCACGGTGGCTCCCCCTGGGGCGCTGGTACCTTCTCGGCCGGCGATGGCTCGCGCCAGCCCACTCCTCTCGAGCTCAGCATTGCTACCGCTCAGGGCAAGGCCTTCTACGAGGCTGTCGCCAAGGCTCACCCGTGACTAGATGGTGGTGCGGCCGAGAAGAAGGCGGTAGAGACCAACGGCGCTGCAAATGGGACAGCGGCTACCAACACCGCTACCAGTACTGCTCCTGCTCCTGCTGCGTCTTCGGCTGCCCCTCAGCAAAAGACGGAAAAGGATAAGGAGGGTCCGTGTGGCTTGCCATCAAAGTGCGATATCATGTAGACGAGCCTATATTCCCGAAATAAAAATATAATGAGATACCAACACACAAACTTGCTTCATATACTGAGAATTGTGAAGAACAGCGAAAACAACAATACACATGGATTTTTTTGTTTTCATCACAAAATGCTTTGATTGGAAAACATCAAGCATGGGTATCGATTAATGAAGAAAACAAAACGCCTCCCCGAATCTATCTCTAACACCCACAACACCTCTGAGCCGCCAAGATTTGGCAAAATTCCTTATAGTCTTGTAAACTGTAGAAAGGACCCATTGTAGTGGGAGGACGAGGAAAGAAAATGTAATCGTGGTCGTTTTCTACCCTGACCCTGACCCCCCAGGAACATGATCCTCGACAAACTGATCTACCCAATCTTTTATCCCATCAGCCTTGTGTGTCAACCACTCCCACCAACTCATCCCCTCCTTCGGCCCATCGCCCTCCTTTCCGCCTTCCTCGTTGGCCGTACCCGTAGGTTTCGTGCTCGGAGGCGTAGGTCTAACAGGCGCCTCGTCGACCGTCGGCGACGTATCTTCAAGCCCCGACGCAGACGCCACAAGGCTGGATAGCGAGCCGAAAGACGAGGACATGGAAGCTAGATCCGCAGAAAATGGCAGAGTGGCGGAAGAGGATGACGGGTAGGGCGGGACAGGATCTTCTGGGCTATGTTCCGACTCCGCGGTATGGGTATCATTGTGGAGACCGGTGGGGCGGAGGGGGAGACGCAGGGTACCGTTGTTGGGAGCGGGTACAAGGTTAATCGAGTCACAGATTATGTTGTACAGTTCAATGTTTTCTGCCATGTTTGTTAGCATGTTACTCATCAAAACAGTCGTGGGTTCTGATGGGGAATCAAGGGGGGTTGGCGGATGGTTACTTACGAAAAGGCTTCATCATGCTACCCGGTGTATGGGGAAACGCGGGGCCTCTGGCTATGAAAATCGCTCGCATGAGCGGATGCTCGTGGTCATAACCGTGTAGGCCCCTGGGATGATACACGTCGCCCTTCTTCTTCCCCTCTTCAATGTCGAATTCTTTCTTCGTGACAATGGCCCAGCCTGCTTTTGGTATGATCCATAGTGGGGCTATGCGGTCATTCTTAGAGAAGTGGTATCGTTCTGGCATGTTCTCGTCGCGGAGGTATACTTCGACGTTGGGGTTGTCTGCAGTGCGGTCTTTGAGCTGCTTGTAGAGGCGTTGAAGCGAAGACGGGTCTTTGGGACGGAGGCCGTAGAGGGGCCAGCCGTCGGTGTGGGAGAGTTCGCTGGGGTCGATAAGGTCTTCGAGTTGAATGAGGCGCGAGACGTCGGTTGTGGCCATGCCGTGGTCGGATACCACTACGACGTTGACGATGCCAGTGAGATTTCGCTGCTTCAACCCGTTCAAGATGTCGCCCAGCATGGTGTCTACCGATGTGATCGTCTCTCGGATTATGGTACTGTTGGGACCATATCGGTGGCCGTCGCCATCTACATCGGGGACATATGCGGCGATGAGCTGGGGTCGGGGTGTGAGTGCGCTTGCGCCCACGTCTTTGGAACCGGGGAGATCGAGTAGACCCAAAATACGGTCTACCTTCCTATCAAGCACTTCGGAGCCATTGTACTTGTCAACGTAAGCAATCTCTTGCTCCAGGATATTCGCCTCGGAGCCAGGCCACATGTGCACTGCTGCCCTGACCTTCTGCTTCTCGGCCGTTACCCACAAGGGCTCGCCTCCCCACCAGTGCGGTTGCAGACTTCGAGTGGGATCTGTGTAATAGAATTCTTGCTCAAGCTTTGGGTCCCAGAAGGTGTTTGATACTATCCCATGCGCCTCGGGGTACATGCCTGTGGCCATTGTGTAATGGTTCGGGAACGTTACGCTCGGGAAGCTCGGGAGCATGTACTTTGGCGATATGCCCTCTTGTATCAGTTGGTTTAGCGTAGGCGTGAGGTTGCGATATACAAAGTCGGCGCGGAAGCCGTCAAGCGATATGAGAATGGTTGTCGGGGCGAAAAGGGAGGTGCCATTGGAAACCATGGCAGCAAGGTCTTTGACATCTTTCGGGGTGGAGAGGTTGTAGGCGGCAGCAAGCAAGACGACGAAAAGGATGATTATGAGGATGTATATGGCTATCCGCCGATATACACTCTTCCGGCGCGCCTTAGGACCATTGTCAGCTTCGTTTGCGCATACGTAGGATTCGACTGACCTTCTGCTGCAATGCGCTTGTAAGCAATCGCTGCTCGTCGTTCTCAGAACTTCTCCTCGACCGCAAGCTTTGAGAAGAAGCGCCCATACCCTCCTCCATTTCGTACATGAGCGCGCTCGATTCTGCATCACCGCCTTTCCTGCGTGTTCTCGGCTTCTTCTTGTCCCATTTCCCAACCTTGATGCCTGAGCCCCGGCGGCTCAACAGGTTCTTTAGCCCATCTTTCTGTGTGAGCAGTTCTTCGCGCTCGTCTTCCGAGTCTAGAATTTCGTGGTCGCGCGTCGAAAGTTCGCCCGAGGGCCTGCCGTCGTAGCTTTCATCGTCGCTGTGTTCGTAGAGGGTCCGCTCGTCGTCGCCTGCGTCCGAACTAGCGACTCGGTGTAGTTTCTCCTGCGCTGCTGAAGACATGGTCGCGTCTCCAGTTCTCAAATGGCATTATTAGGAGAGAAGGGAACAGTTGTGCGCAACCACGGCGTTCGAGAGTATGTTGGGGATCAGCAACCCCAGACAGTTCTCTTGGCACCAATGTTTCACGCGCGCAGGAATGTCATCTAGCCTCGCGCAAGGGAGTTGATGTTATGAATACGTGTTTACATTGCATTAATCACGCGGAAAAGCTGCCGTATGGCTGGGGCGAAAAACGCGCCGAATGCCAATTTGCGTTGTACACCTGCTAGATACGAGTTGGCGCATGTGACAGATCCAAACCTCCAGTTTTTCCAAATAAAACTTAAACCATCTCAAATATCGCAATTCCATCCGCATCGATCCATTTCAACTTGGAGCCAATCACTTTCGCTCTGGAGCAGAGCCATAGCACCAACCACATGTGCTCTACAACCTCCCCCCAGCAGTACAATCTGACTCTGCCAAGTGACTGCGAAGTACCACCCTCTCTATGCAACGTCGCACCCCAACCGAGTCTTTTGCTTGCAATTTGCTCGCACATGTTCATCCAGAACTCTTGTTGAAGGGGCAGAGGCCAGTGAGCGCAATCGACAAACCAGTATCCACGATCATCGGCTTTCGGAGTACCCCGCCTCTTGATTGGTCTAAAGCGGGTTGGATTTTGCTCCTTGAGCGCTTCCAAAGCCTTGGTGATTTGAGAGGGGAGACTACCTGGGCATACTATCGATACCTTGGGCTCTGGTGGATAAGCGTCGATGCAAAGCTTGGAGAAGTCAATTGGCTCGGCTAGTTCCCTACTCGCGTCCACGCTCGTATTATCACTTTGCTTGAGTTGAGGGGTCGATGTCAATAAGTTTGAGGCGTCGTTTTGGTGTAAGCTTTCTCGAGCTGTTAAAATGATGCTGTCGGACTTGAAAGATAGGCTTAGGGAAACAGGGATGGGCGATTCCGCTACGCTGTCAGCTTCTTTCAGGCGCAGACTTTCCCTGGAATTCGAAACAACACTGCCGTACTTGGGCGTCTCTGGTACTAATACTCTAGGTGCATTCCTGACGTTGCGCTTAGGGGGTTCAGCACGAGACACTGGGGTCTCTTGCGTATCCTCTTCCTCTGAGTCTTCTTCAGATGTATCCACAGAAGTGGAGGAGTAGCAGTCTGGCAATTGACTTTGAAGCTGCTTTACTGCTTCCTGCGTATTCTCTATGAAGGCCGTGTTGGCCTCATCAGGGCTACTGGAAACATGCTTTGCTGGTGGTTCTCCGCCAGTGAAGCCTGCCTTTGGCGTTGTTTGTTTCTTCCAGCTCTCATGGATGCGGTCTAGTTGATCAAGTCGACTAGATGTTGGTGCATTGTCTTCTCCCCCTGCGCCATGGTAAAATGGATTTCTAGCGCCTGCGAAAATCTTGGTATGGTCGTCAGATGATAGATAGGATGGAAAGCTGCCATAGGAATCTTTGCTGGTCGACAGGAACGATGGGGTAGCAGGGTCCTCCTGATTTGATGGCGTCGGGGCATTCAGACTATATTCAGCAGATGGGCTTGGAACGATATCTTCTCGTGATTCATCTCTGTGCGTTCTTTGGGCCTCAAATTCAAGATAATCGTCAGCCAAGGAACGGTAAAGTTCGTCCGTCTGTCGAGTAGTTGGTGCAGAGATGTGGACCAATAGTTCATCGATCATGGTTTGAGGACGAAGAATTGTAGTTGATATTGCTGAATGGCCATCGTAAGTGATATTAAGGCCCGATCCAAACAGTTCTTTGCCTATGGGCCCAAGCCAAACGAAGTAGATTATATAAGGGATGTATGCGTGGAAGAAAGAATGCAAGCGAATGAGACTGAGATTGGCGCAGCTTGGCAAGTCTGTGCACGCCACTGACGTCCATGCATCCTTACTAGTCATACACGGCTATCAAATGGTAGGTAATTGAACTGAAGATATATCAGGTGCATCGTGGGGAATGCAGCTACTGTAGCTACTGTCCCCTTAATAATTCTACTTGCGCTTGTATTTAATCCGATGGTTGATCATGTGATAGCGTCAGAATCACCCACAGATACGTAGCACAAGCTCTGTTTAACGAAGTAAGGTTTTCTTGTTAGACCTCACATTGCTTTGATAAAAGAAACCCCTATCATGTTGAATGGACAATGTCCGTCGAGTTTCATCATTCAATGGTACGTCATCTATCATGCATGTGCTCGTAGAACCAAACAAACCCTACGGATATCGTTGAAAGAAAAGAATTGCTACCCGTTTTCCTGACCGACAATTACTCCTCGTCGTCCTCCGCTGGTGCTTGCATCTCCTCGACGTCTTCTTCCTCAAAAGTATGCATAGGCACCGAGTACAAGCGGAGAAGGGACTTGTTAGGGTCCTTGACAAGGACGTACTTGCCCTCTTCCATGCGGAGTACCATGTCGACGATAGTACGGACAATAGCCCATCCGTTGTTAAGGTTGAGCGCCATTTGAGCGGCAAAGTCACGGGGCTTGTTGGTAAGAACACCGAGGATGACGTGGTCGTTGTTGTTCTTCGGGTTGGCACGGGATACGAAACTGGCGGATTGTTAGCTAAAGCTCAGAATAAATGATCACAACACATACCCGAGCTTCATAGTATCAGCCTTGGCCAATATACTCTGCACAGTCCATCGAGCAAGCTTGCAAGAGTTGTTCTTCATCTCGGTAGCAAGAACAGCACCTCGCTGGCTTGCTAACTTGGTCCTCCAGTCCAGAGCACCACCAGCACCTTGGGCCTTGTTGTCGAACTCGTTCAGTGCCTTGATGGTCAGGTATTGGTCTTCACCGTTGATGTTGTTCTTGACAACGGCATCAAGCTCTGTTCGGACAATCAAGTGCAGGGGCTCCTCATCCTTCTCCAGGGAGAGATCGAATCGGCGGTACCTGTAAGCCTTGGACGCAGGCGGGTCGGTCTCAACTTCTTCGTTGTAGAATGGGTGCTCGTGGGGCATGTTGACCTTGTTGGTCTCTGATTCGGAAACGACCTGAAGTGGGAAAACGTTATTAATGTGAGTGGCCTCAAGCATAAGAGCACCTGGGCTGTTAATCGAGTCCTTGTTGCCTTCAGAGATTTCAAGCGGAGCATCGGCGGCGTTTTCGTTGACGGTGACCATGTCCAGACTTGATCCGTCGCGCTTGTCGATAAAGACTTTGTTGTTCCTCTTGGTAAAGACCAAGTCCCAGGAGTAGACGGACTTTGTGGCGCACATGAGCATCGATAGAACACCGTCAGTGGCAAACACAGTAGCCTCATCTTTGTCTGCAAGCTCCTGCATGATGGGATCGCTCGAAGTGGTGACATTGTAGGCAGCACGGTCGAGGACGTTGAGTCTACGCTCCGAGGTCTTAGCACCGGGCTGCTTGTCGTAGCTGCGGTCATAGTAGTACAGAAAGCCGTAGCTGTCGATGTCCTCGCCTTCGTGGGTATCCAGGTTGAGCTTGCTGAGGCGCGAAAAGTCAATCTCCTCCTTGACGTTCCATTCAGGCTTGACCTGGACTGAGGCGTCACGGTTACGTTGGGGCTTGTCGTCTCTCCAGCCAAAGCGACGTCCTCCCCTGCCGCCACGGCCGCCTCGCTGGTTGTCGTACTGCTGTCCACCGCGGCCACCAACGCGCTGGAAAGTGCCTCGCCCTCCACGCTGCGCCTGACCGCCGCGCTGTCCTCCTCGCCCACGGAAAACAGTGCCGCCCCCTCGTCCAAATCCTCGGCCGCGGGCTGATGTTCGCGTGTTGTCTACAACGGAGAAGGTAGCTTCTTCCTCTGCAGCCTGGATGGCGAAGGGGTTCGTCTGCTGGTTCGCGCCGTATACTTGCTGGTCTACAGTGTCTTGTCAGCCAATATACCCCTTTCCTATACTGTTCACTCAACGTACCTCTGTAGTTGCGGTTGCCGTACTGTTGGCGTCCTCCCCGCTCGCGGTCTTTGCCCTCAGTCCAGTCGGCCATGCGACCCAGCTTGTCGGCCTTTGAGTAGGGCGCAAAGGGCACGCCGTCGAGCATTGTCTCGTCCGAGACTGGCGGTCCCCATCCTTGAGTGTCGGGTAGCGCGGACACAAGGTCCAATAATGATGCGGGGGCCATTATGTTTTAGTGATTGAAGCGCTGTTACGAGCAAGTCGTTGTTGCCGCACAACCTCGAAATTGTTCCAGGTGGGCTGCCAAGATTACGGCGCTAACGAAAAGCGAAAGCCCTACCCCGCGCTAGCACCTTCACCCCCTCACCAGTAATGTATAGCTTCAAGTCATGCTCGCCTCCAAACTACATGTAAGCTCTACAGGTTTGGGATACACTCACAAAGTTATGTTCTCTAGTTTTTTTTTGAGATAAGAAGAGCTGTCTTACTGTACTTGTATCTTCTTCTTCTTATCCACCGTATCGTACGCGATAACTATAGCATCAATCAACGCCCATCGAAGAGATGGACACGCACTGTGCACCATTGACGCAGCAGGTAGGATAATGGATTGGTGTTCAAAAGAATGAAAT
>Ga0265797_10001457_pt1 | contig 41501 bp, 40 predicted proteins | sample P2T30metagenome_FD_192433 | JGI IMG/M metagenome (GOLD analysis project Ga0265797, IMG submission 192433) | Plant litter microbial communities from East Loma Ridge, Irvine, California - P2 T30 | ecosystem: Environmental > Terrestrial > Plant litter > Unclassified | place: USA: California...
TCACGGCGCCGACCGAGTCGCGCTCGAGGTTCATCGCCAGACCGAAGGTGTTGCCCGGGAATTCCAGCATCTCGCCCTGCATCACGTCCGACAGACCATGGATGCGGCAGATACCGTCGGCGACGGAAATCACCGTGCCTTGGTTACGAACATCAGCCGAACCTTCGAGGCCCTGGATGCGGCTCTTGATCAGTTCGCTGATTTCAGACGAATTAAGTTGCATGAGTGCTAACTCCTAATAGTTTCTTGATGCGTAGGGCAAGGGCGCGGACGCGGTATGAATGCGATCTCAGGCGACCAGCGCGGCGTGCATCTGCTGCAGCTTCGCGCGGACCGAGGTATCGAGCACTTCATCACCGACGACCACGCGCACACCACCGATCAGCGACGGGTCGATCTCGACCGTGGGGTTGAGCTTGCGGCCAAATTTCTTTTCCAGCGTGGCGACCAGCGAATTCACCTGGTCCGCCGAGATGTCGAACGCGCTGTACACGGTCGCATCGGCGGCGCCCAGCTGTGCGTTCTTGAGCACGGTGAACTGGGCGGCGATTTCCGGCAGCAGCACGATGCGGCCGTTTTCCGACAGCATCGCGATAAAGTTCTTCGCCTCAAGATTCAAAGGCGATTTGACCAGCGACGCAATCGTGTCGGCCAGCTGCGCCGACGTGACGTTCGGGTTGCCGGCGAAAGCCTGCAGGTCCGGATTGGCGCCGATCTGCGCCAGTTCGGCGACGATGCCGGACCAGGCGTTCACGTCACCGTTCTGGGCGACACGGAACAGCGCTTCGGCGTAGGGACGGGCGACGGTTGCGAGTTCAGCCATGATCAGAGCTCGGTCGCCAGTTGCGACAGCAGGTCGGCGTGGGCCGATGCGTTGACTTCGCGCTTCAGGATCTGCTCGGCGCCCTTGACGGCGAGAGCGGCGACCTGGGCACGCAGTTCTTCGCGCGCACGCGTGACCTGCTGCTCGGCGTCGGCCTTGGCGCCTTCCACGATGCGGGCGGCTTCGACAGTCGCCTGCTGCTTGGCTTCTTCGATGATCGCACTAGCGCGCTTTTCAGCGTCGGCGATGCGCTTGGCGCTTTCGTCGCGGGTCGCGGCCAGATCGGCGGCGATACGCTTTTCGGCGGCAGCCATTTCTGCCTTGCCACGGTCAGCCGCGGCCAGGCCGTTCGCGATCCTCTCGGCGCGCTCGTCGAGCGCTTTCATCACCGGCGGCCACACGAATTTCATCGTGACGAACACCAGGACGAAGAAGACCACGAACTGAACAAACAAGGTTGCGTTCAGATTCACGGTAAATTCCTTCTCACAAAAACGGATGCCGAACCGGACAGGTTCGGCTCTTCAGATCACTTGTCGTGAAAAGCGTGATTAGCTGGTGAACGGCTTGCCGAACACGAACAGCATGGCGATACCAACACCGATCAGGAATGCCGCGTCGATCAGGCCGGCCAGCAGGAACATCTTGGTTTGCAGGGTGTTCATCAGCTCAGGCTGACGTGCCGAAGCTTCCAGGTATTTACCGCCCATGATCGCGATACCGATACATGCGCCAATAGCACCCAGGCCGATGATCAGACCGCAAGCCAGTGCAACGAAAGAAACGTCAGTCATGAGATTTACTCCAAAAGTTAAAATTTAAAAAAACTATGAAAATTACTACTTCGTTACTACCACTATCTTGTTCGTTCTTGCGATCGCGTCGGTCAGTGGCTCTCGTGGGCCTGACCGATATACACCAGCGTCAGCATCATGAAGATGAAAGCCTGGAGGAGCACGATCAGGATGTGGAAGATTGCCCAGACCGAGCCAGCAATGATGTGGCCGACAACACCGAACGGGGTTGCCAGGGCGCCGAGCAAGGCAATCAACAGGAACAGCAGCTCGCCGGCGTACATATTGCCCCACAGTCGCATGCCGAGCGACACGGTACGAGCTGCGTATTCGATCATGTTCAACGCGAAGTTGAACGGCGCCATATAGATGCCGAAGGGTGCCGCGAACAATTCATGGATCCAGCCGCCCACGCCCTTGACCTTGACGTTGTAGAACAGGACCACGGCCAGCACGCCCAGCGCCATGCCCAGCGGACCGTTCAGGTCGGCGGTCGGGACGATACGGAAGTGCGGCTCACCCATGCCCAGCGCGCGGAAGATGCCTGCGAACAGGTCGACCGGCAGGAAGTCCAGGCAGTTCATCAGGAACACCCAGATGAACACGGTCAGCGCCAGCGGCGCGATGAAGCGGCGGTCGCCGTGGACGATCGATTTCGACTGGTCTTCGACCATCTCGACCACGGTTTCCAGCAAGCCCTGGAAGCGGCCCGGCACGCCGGAGGTGGCAGTGCGTGCGCCCAGCCACATGACGAAGACGCCAATGACGCCCATCAGGATCGACCAGAACACGGTGTCATAGTTGATGACACTGAAGTCGACGATAAAACCCTGGTGGATGTTGGTCAGGTGACCGAGGTGGTGGTTAATGTAATCGCCCGCAGTCGGCGCATGCCCCGCTGCGGTTTCTACCGTTGGACTCATCATTGTCAGTGCCTGAATAATAAAATAATGTAACTTTTAAGCGCCACGATGAACCCGACCAGCAGGGCCAGCCAGTTCAGATCGTGATACAGCCGCGCCGTCATGACCAGCAGCGCCAGCGTTAAAGCAATCTTTACAAATTCCCAGATGAAAAATGTGGCAGGGTTTGCTCCGCCCACTTTCAGCGAACTGGCGAACAGGCGAAAAGCCATGATGCCATTGGGCACGACGCAACACATCCCGCCAAGTACCGCCGAAAACATCGCAGCCCACCCACCCAGCAGTCCGGCGATGATGCCGGCTACGAGCGTTGCCATCATTTGCAGGGAGACCAGGCGCAGCATGTTGTTGTTCTTTCGCGCCAGGCCGTGGTGGAACCGGGTTACGGTATGGTAATTACATGAATCAGCGGGATTATAAGTGTTTATCAGAGACGTCGTCAAACTGTTCCGGTCGTGCATGCACCAAGACGGGATGTAAAAACGACAAACAAAATCATCGCAGAAGTGTGAATTTTCCTACGAAATTCGGTGTTTTGGCGACAATCTTGCCAAACTCAGGCATTTGGCAGCCCGTATGCATAAGTGTTGTTTTCGGGATCACGCGGCGCCCGCGGGCGCGGCGCCGGATTGGGGCGGGGCTCACGCGCGCGGCGTCCCGGTGCGCACCGCAGCTGTGCACAAGTATTCACTTACTCACAGCCGCGCCGGCGAGGCTCAGGCACGCAGGCGCGCCAGCACGCTGTCGAGCACGTCGAGGTCGGCGAAGTCGATGATCATCTGTCCCCTGCCCTTCGTCCCCATCTTGAACACGACCGGGGTCGCCAGGCGGTCGGACAGTTCTTCTTCGAGGCGCACGATGTCGCCCGACTTGTCCTTCTGGCGCGCGCTCGCTGCCGGCGCGTCCTGCTCTTCCAGCGCGCGCGCCACTAGCTTCTCGGTTTCGCGCACCGACAGCCGTTTCGCGATCACCTGGTTCGCCAGCGTGATCTGGCTGGCGGCATCGACGGCGAGCAGCGCGCGCGCATGGCCCATGTCGATGTCGCCGGCCATCAGCATGGTCTGCACCGGCTGGGCCAGGTTCACCAGGCGCAGCAGGTTCGACACCGCGCTGCGCGAACGGCCGACGGCATTCGCCGCCTGCTCGTGGGTGAAATCGAATTCCGAGATCAGGCGCGCGATGCCCTGCGCCTCTTCCAGGGGATTCAGGTCTTCGCGCTGGATGTTCTCGATCAGCGCCATGGCGGCGGCGTTCTGGTCGTCGACCTCGCGCACCAGCACCGGGATCTCGTCCAGGCCGGCCAGCTGGGCGGCCCGGAAACGGCGCTCGCCGGCGATGATTTCATAGCCGATGCTGCCGCCGGCCGCGATCGGACGCACCAGTACCGGTTGCATGATGCCCTGGCTTTTGATGGACGCCGCCAATTCCTGCAGCGAACCGTCGTCCATGCGCGTGCGCGGCTGGTACTTGCCGGCCTGGATCTGGTTCACCTTCAGCGTCGACGGCGCGCCGCTGGGAGCAGCCGGCGCTTCCTGGGCGTCGCCCCCGAGCAGGGCGTCGAGGCCGCGGCCCAGCCCCTTGAATTTTTTGCTTGCCATGATGTGCTTGCTCGTCTGCTTCGTTTACATAGTCTTGATGCGCTCGACCATCTCGGCGCCGAAGGCGATATACGCTTGCGCCCCTTTCGACGACGGATCGAAGGTCACGCCCGGGATGCCGTACGAGGGCGCCTCGGCCAACCGCACGTTGCGCGGGATGATGGTCTTGAAGACCTTGTCGCCGAAGTGCTGCTCGAGCTGGGCGGATACCTGCTGCGACAGCGTCATGCGCGGATCGAACATCACGCGCAGCAGGCCGATGATCTTCAAATCGTGGTTCAGGTTGGCGTGCACCTTCTTGATCGTGTTGACCAGGTCGGACAGGCCCTCCAGTGCGTAGTACTCGCACTGCATCGGGATGATCACGCCGTGCGCGGACACCAGGCCGTTCAGCGTCAGCATCGACAGCGCCGGCGGGCAGTCGATCAGGATGAAATCGTAGTCGGCGTCGACCTTGGCCAGCGCCTCCTTCAGGCGCCGTTCGCGATTCGGCAGTTCCACCATCTCGACTTCGGCGCCGGCCAGCTCGCGGTTGGCGGGCAGCACGTCGAAGCGCCCCGCTTCGCTGCGCAGGCGCGCAGTGGCGACGTCGGCCTCGCCCAGCAGCACTTCATAGATCGAGGACTGCAAGCCCGCCTTGTTGATGCCCGCGCCCATGGTCGCGTTGCCCTGCGGGTCGAGGTCGACCAGCAGCACGCGCTGGTCCAGCTTGGCCAGGCCCGCCGACAGGTTGACGCTGGTGGTGGTCTTGCCCACCCCGCCCTTCTGGTTTGCTACGCAAAAAATTTTCGCCATGTATGCTCTTGTCCTTTATACCGTTAATACCATTAAAACGATTTATACAGTTCCTATGTTTTATACGGTATTAACGGTATAAACTGTTTATACCATTTATACTGTTATGTCTGATTGCGCTCGATGAACACCAGGTGGCGTTCCGCGCCCAGCCTCGGCACCTGCAGGGGCTCCACTTTCTCTACTTTCCAGTCGCCCGGCAGCCGCTCCTGCTCATCCTTCGGGGCCACCCCTTTCAGGGCGATGTAGCGCCCGCCCTCCGCCAGCAGGTGCGAAGACCAGTTGACGAAATCCGAGAGGTCGGCAAAGGCGCGCGAGGTGATCACGTCGAATTTGTCCTCTACGCGCAGCTGTTCGACCCGCATCGTGTACACCGTCACGTTGGCCAGGCCGAGTTCCGCCTTCACTTGCGTCAGGAAGGCAGTTTTCTTGTGCACGGTGTCGATCATCGAGATCTTCATATCGGGCCGCACGATGGCCAGCACGATGCCGGGCAAACCGCCGCCGGAGCCGACGTCCAGCACGTTGACGGCCTCCTTGAAGGCCGGCACCGCCGCCAATGAGTCCAATAAGTGGTGCGTCACCATCTGCTGCGGGTCGCGCAGCGAGGTCAGGTTGTAGACAGAATTCCACTTGAACATCAGGGCCAGGTAATCCATCAACTGGTCCTGCTGGGCCGGCGTCACCGCCAGGCCCATTTCCTGGATGCCCTCTTCCAGCACTCGGGCCAGGCCCGCACGATCGAAATTCTTCATTCAGCCGTTTCCTCGCTCGGGACACCCGTAAAACCCTTGGCGCCACGCTTTTTCAGGTGCACCAGCAGCAGAGAGATCGCCGCCGGGGTTACGCCAGAGATGCGCGAGGCCTGGCCCAGGGTTTCAGGACGCTGTTTGTCGAGCTTTTGCCGCACCTCGATCGAGAGCGCCGCAATCTCGAGGTAATTCAGGTTGTCCGGCAGTTTCAGGTTTTCGTAGTAGTCGTGGCGTTCGACCTCTTTCGCCTGGCGGTTGATGTAGCCCGAATATTTCAGCTGGATCTCGATCTGCTCCTTCACGGCCGGATCCGCCACGCCGGGACCGGCCAGCAACTGGGCATCCAGGCCCTGCATGCTCATCAGCTTGTCGTACTCGACGCCCGGACGGCGCAGCAGGTCGGCCAGGTTGTACTCGCGCTCGATGGCCTGGCCGATCACGCGTTCGGATTCGGCGGCGGCCAGGATGCGCGGGTTGACCCAGGTCGAGCGCAGGCGTTCCAGTTCGAGGGCGACGGCTTCGCGCTTGCGCTCGAAGGCTTCCCACTGCGCATCGCCGACCACGCCCAGCTTGCGGCCGATTTCGGTCAGGCGCATGTCGGCATTGTCTTCGCGCAGCGACAGGCGGTACTCGGCGCGGCTGGTGAACATGCGGTAGGGCTCGGCCACACCCTGGGTCGTGAGGTCGTCGACCAGCACGCCGAGGTAGGCTTCCGAGCGGCCCGGCACCCAGGCCTCGCGCCCCTGGGTTTGCCGCGCCGCGTTGATACCGGCCAGCATGCCCTGGGCCGCGGCTTCTTCGTAGCCGGTGGTGCCGTTGATCTGGCCGGCGAAGAACAGGCCCCCGATCGCCTTGGTTTCCAGCGAGGCCTTCAAACCGCGCGGATCGAAGTAGTCGTATTCGATCGCATAGCCCGGACGCAAAATGAATGCGTTTTCGAGGCCGCGCATCGAGCGCACCAGCGCCAGCTGCACGTCGAACGGCAGGCTGGTCGAGATGCCGTTCGGGTAGAACTCGTTGGTGGTCAAACCCTCCGGTTCCAGGAAGATCTGGTGCGACTCCTTGCTGGCGAAGCGGTGGATCTTGTCTTCGATCGACGGGCAATATCTCGGGCCGACGCCTTCGATCACGCCGGTGTACATCGGGCTGCGGTCCAGGCCGTTGCGGATGATGTCGTGGGTTTGCGCATTCGTGTGCGTGACCCAGCACGGCACCTGCTTCGGGTGCATGGCGACATTGCCCATGTATGAAAACACCGGGACCGGATCGAGGTCGCCCGGCTGTTCGCTCATCACCGAAAAATCGATGCTGCGGCCGTCGATGCGCGGCGGCGTGCCGGTTTTCAGGCGGCCCTGCGGCAGCTTGAGTTCCTTCAGGCGGCTCGACAGCGAAATGGCTGCCGGATCGCCGGCGCGGCCGGCCGTGTAATGCTGCAGGCCGACGTGGATCTTCCCGTCGAGGAAAGTGCCGGCGGTGAGCACGACGGCACGGGCGCGGAATTGCAAACCGATCTGGGTCACGGCGCCGACCACGCGTTCGCCTTCGACCATCAAATCGTCGACGGCCTGCTGGAACAGCCACAGGTTCGGCTGGTTTTCCAGGCGCGAGCGAATCGCGGCCTTGTACAGCACACGGTCGGCCTGGGCGCGGGTGGCGCGCACGGCCGGGCCTTTCGATGAGTTCAGGATGCGGAACTGGATGCCGGCTTCGTCGGTGGCGATCGCCATCGCGCCGCCCATGGCATCGACTTCCTTGACCAGGTGGCCCTTGCCGATGCCGCCGATCGACGGGTTGCAGGACATCGCCCCCAGGGTTTCGATATTGTGAGTAAGCAACAGGGTCTTTTGCCCCATGCGTGCGGACGCGAGAGCCGCTTCGGTGCCGGCATGGCCGCCGCCAACGACGATCACGTCGAATTCTGTCGGAAATAGCATGATGGATTGGTGTTGCGAGGAGAGTTAAGCGGGGATTATAGAGTCTTTTTTCTGTCGGGCTTCGGGATGGGGCCGAAAACGACAGTTTTTGTTTCACGTGAAACCAAACGATAAGGCTTGGCCCAGTGGACAAAGCTAATGGTTAACTTTGCTGTTAGATTCCTGCTTCTCCGGGGCCGGTTTCGCCTTGCACTTGCGCGCAAGGCCAGCGCCATCCCCTCCACAGGCAGTCACGGCGGAGCTCGCCGCAATGTTCTTCAAATTGATGGCCGCGTTGACGTCACGGTCGTGTGAAACGCCGCAGCCGGGACACGTCCAGCGGCGCTGGTGCAACGCAAGCATCGCGAGCACGTGAGCACAGCCAGAACACGTCTTGCTGCTGGGGTACCACCGATCGACCACGACGATCTGGCCGCCACGACGGTCGGCCTTGTCCTGCAGCTGACGCCGCAGTTCGCCAAAACCCATACCGGCGATCGCTCGTGCCAGACGACGATTTCTTAGCATGCCTCGGACATTGATGTCTTCGATGCCAATCGTATGAAAGCGCCGGGTCAGATTCGTGGTGAGCTGGTTCAAGCCATCGCGGCGGATCTGGGCGATCCGCTCGTGTAGCCTCGCCAGTCTCAACTTTGCCTTCCCCCGGTTGCGTGAACCCTTCACCTTGCGTGCCAGGGCTCGCGACAGCCTGCGCACACTGCCCAGTAGACAACGCAGCGCCTTTGGTCCATCCAGGGTTTCGCCTGTCGACAGGGTAGCAAGATGCGTAATGCCCAAGTCCACTCCGACCACGCCTTGGTTTTCGGCAGGTGGCAGAGGTGGATCCGGACAGTCGACAGCGATGCTGACGTACCAGTGGTCGGCCATTCGGGAGAAGGAGGCCGAGACAATGTGGCCGGTAAAACGCAAGGCTTCACGCATGCGTACCCACCCCAGCTTGGGAACACGGATGCGCCGGCCGTCGACCTCGAATTGGTCGTTACTGATCGCGAACCGGTCATCGATACCCTTGCGCCGAAACGTCGAGTAACGCGCACGGCGGGCAAAGAAATTCGCGAACGCACGTCCCAGCTGCATGATCGCCATCTGCGGTGCACACTTCGTAACGTCCAGCATCCAGGGAAACTGTTCGCGCTCGATGCTGTTGAGTTGACGCCGCAGTGCTGCCTCGCTCCGTGGTGTCGAGGCAGGATCAGCCTTGGACACCGCAAACTGGCGCCCCCATTCTGCCAGTGCCCAGTTGTAGGCGAAGCGTGCCGTGCCCGCCGCCCGCGCGAAGTAGGTGCGCTGCACATTATTCGGGGCGAGTCGGATCTGGTGCGCTAGCAGCATGACACACATCCAACGCCACCATGGCGTAAGTTCCGCATTATCATGGCTGCCAAATCGTCTGCGTCCAATATCAAAGTGTTCATATTGGATGGGACGGGGTAGATATGATTAAGTTCTGGCCTTACAGTTAAACCCTGTCCAGCATCCTATTCGGCCAGGCATTCGCTGCCGAAACCACCTTGCCCGGGCTTCACTTCGAACACAAGGATTGGGAGATCGCTTGCGATAACACGTGCACCTGCCGCGCGGCAGGCTATCAAACCGAATCCAGCGGTCCAAGCGCCAGCGTACTGCTGACGCGCGCCGCCGGACCGAAGCAGGCCGTCACGGCCGAAGTCCAGCTCGCGCAAAGCGAAGACGACAGCAAACTGCCAGACACGCTCCAGATGTTCATCGACAAGCGGCCCGTCGGCACCATTCGCCTCGACAAGGAAAAACGCCTCGGCGCCCTGTCGGCGGCACAGACTACTGCCCTCCTCGCCGCGCTGACGAAAAACGGCCTCGTCGAATGGCGCGCCGGCAAAGGCAGCTGGTCGATTTCCAACATGGGTGCGAATGCCGTCTTGCTCAAGATGGATGAGTTTCAAGGAAGACTGGGGACGCCGACTGCCTTGGTGCGCAAAGGTGACAAACCCGAAACCGACGTCCTCCCGGCCCTGCCCCGCCCGATCATCTCCGCTGTGAAACCACAGGGCGGCGCGCACCAGATCACTTTACGTCAGCCGAACACGCGGCGCTGCTGGCCGCGCTGCGCCAGTCCATGAAACAGGAGGACTGCGAAAAGCTCCACGAAGACAACCCCGACTTGAACGCCTATCCGCTGTCGGCACAGACGATGCTCATTTCCACCACCTGCTGGATGGGTGCCTACAACACCGGTGAAGCTTACTGGATCGCCAAGCGTCAGGCGCCCTACTCGCTACGCTTCGTCACCGACGAAGCCAACGAATACGGTGAAGGCGTACTGACCGCTTTCCAGAAAGGACGGGGTATCGCCGATTGCATCGCCTATCAAACCTGGACTTGGGATGGCAAGGACTTTGTCCTGAGCTCGGTTTCGACGTCAGGAATGTGCCGCGAGTTCGTACCCGGTGGTGCCTGGGATTTCCCGACCCTGGTCAGCGAGGTACGGCCCGCGCGCTGAGACCGCGATGTTTCACGTGAAACGTCAAAAGCCGAGGTGCATGAAGGTGTCATAACCCGTCTTTACGATCAGCACCGACACCACGACCAGGAACAGTTTGCGCACGAACCCGCTGCCATGCTTCAGCGCCAAGCGGGTACCAATCAACGAACCCGCGATCTGGCACACCGCCATCATCGCAGCCAGTTGCCACAGCAGATGCCCGCTGTAACCGAACCAGAGCAAGGCCGACACGTTGCAGGCGACATTGACGATCTTGGCCGCGGCCGAGGCACCGAGGAAGTCGAAGCCGAAGAAGCGCACAAACAGGAAGATCAGGAAGCTGCCGGTGCCGGGGCCGAAGAAGCCGTCATAGAAACCGATGGCCGCGCCGACGCCCAGCGCCAGCCAGCGTTCCTTGTTGCCGCTGTGCACAGGCGCATGCACCGACCCGAAGTCCTTCTTCTTGAACGTATAGACCGCGACGGCCAGCAGGATCAGCGGCAGCAGGCTGCGCACGAAATCGCCCGGCACCCGGGTCACGGTCCAGGCACCTACGAAGGCCAGCGCGAACGCCGCGAACGCCGCCGGCGCGGCCGTGCTCCAGGCCACCTTCACGCGGCGCGCATATCTCGCCGCCGCCACCGTCGTGCCGCACATCGCCGCCAATTTATTTGTCCCGAGCAGCGTGGCCGGCACTTCCTTCGGCAAGAGCGCGAACATCGCGGGAATCTGGATCAGCCCTCCTCCCCCAACGACAGCGTCAACGAGACCGGCAAGAAAGGCCGCGCAGGCCAGCAAGGTGAAATCGAGCATGGGAAACAGATGGAGGGTAAAGCGACATTTTACGGCAAGCAAAGATGCTGGCCGCAAAGCGGGGATTGGCCCGCCGGCCTCAAACCCTCAGGCGCGGAAGCGCACGAAGCGACCTGTGGATGTTGCGCTGGGATCAATGAAACCAGATGAGAGCAGCTCAGGCTGCCGCGCCCTGCCCGGCACGCGCCGCCGCCTGGGTACTGCCGAGGAAATCGAGCAGCAGCCGGTTGACCTGCTCGTGCGCCGTCAGTTGCAGCCAATGATCGGCATCGCGGATGCGCTCGAAGCGGAATTCCCCGTCGAGGTAATGGGCCGAGTCGCGCATCTGCTTTTCGCCGAGGGCCGGATCGTGGTCGCTCCAGATACCCATCACCGGCACTTTTACACGCGGGTAGCCGTGCGGCAGTGCCAACCCCAGGTTCGCGCGGTAGTAATTCAGGGCGGCCGTCAAACGCCCCGGCGGAGAGAGGTCGCGCTTCCAGTGGTCGGCCTGGCCCGGCTCGCCGGTGAACTGGCGCATCATGAACCAGTCGCCGGCGCGCAGCGTATGCTCGGCGATGCCCGGCAAAATGAAACCGAAGACATAGGTCATGCGCAAGTGCTGCAGCAAGCCAGAGCGGGCAATCGCCGTCGGGTGGCCGGTCGAGAGTGCGACGAAGCGCTCGATCCGCTGCGGCGCCAGCGCCGCCAGCTGCCAGCCGATCAGGCCGCCCCAGTCGTGGCCGACCAGGCTGACCTTGTCGATCTTCAGTACGTCAAGCAGGGACAGCACGTCGCCGCGCAGCTTTTCCAGCGTGTAGTCATAAATGCCGCCCGGGGCGTCGCTGCGGCCGTAGCCGCGCAGGTCCGGCGCCAGCACCCGGAATCCCGCCGCCGCCAGCACCGGAACCTGCTTGCGCCAGACGATGTGGGTGTCGGGAAAACCGTGCAGCAGCAGGACGGTCGGTCCCTGCCCTGTCGTCGTCGCATGCATGCGGATGCCGTTCACATCGAGCATCAGGGATTCGTCGATCATGGTCCTCTCCTGTGGAGTGCCGCCGTGATTTCGCCGACGACGCCGCGCCGGAACAACAGTACGCAGGTCACGAAGATCAAGCCGGTGACGATGCCGACCGACTCGCCCAGTGATGCGAACCATTCTACATGGGTCGCTTCGGCCAGCGCGCTCCCGAGGTCGCCCAGCTTGTTTTCCAGCGCGACGATGAGGAAGGCGCCCAGCAGCGGCCCGGCCAGCGTGCCCATGCCGCCGACCAGGGTCATCAGGATGACGAGGCCGGACATGGTCCAGTGCACATCGGTCAGGGTCTCGAAGCCCAGCACCACCGTCTTCAAGGCACCCGCCAGCCCGGCCAGCGCGGCCGACAATACGAAGGCGAGCAGCTTGTAGCGGTCCACGTCATAGCCGAGGGAAATGGCGCGCGGCTCGTTGTCCTTGATCGCCTTCAGCACCTGGCCGAAGGGCGAGTGCACGGTTCGCACGATCAGGGCAAAAGCGGCGATGCACAGCGCCAGCACCACGTAGTACAGCGCCAGGTCCTTACTCAGGTCGAGCAGGCCGAGCAAGCGCCCGCGCGGCACGCCCTGCAGTCCATCCTCGCCATGCGTGAACGGCGAGCGCAGCGCGGCGAAATACACCATCTGCGCCAGCGCCAGCGTGATCATCGAAAAATAGATGCCCTGCCGCCGGATCGCCAGCGCGCCCATGACCAGGCCGAGCAGGCTGGCGGCCAGCACGCCGAGCACGATGCCGGCTTCGAAGGGCAGGCCCAGCGTCGCCAGCGCGTAGCCGGTCACGTAGCCGCTTGCGCCGAAAAACGCGGCGTGGCCAAAGGAGAGCAGGCCGGTGTAGCCGATCAGGAGGTTGAAGGCGCAGGCGAACAGGCCGAAGCACAGGAGCTTCATCAGGAACACCGGGTAGCCGACGAAGGGCGCAATCAGCGCTGCCAGCAGCGCGAGCGCGATGACGATGGTCCGGGTCATGGCCGTATTCATGTGCGCTCCCTGCCGAACAGTCCCGCCGGACGCAGCAGCAGCACGATCACCATCACCACGAACACGACGACTTCCGACGCTTCCGGATAATAGACACGCGTCAGCCCTTCGATCACGCCCAGCGCCAGGCCGGTGACGATGGCGCCGAGGATCGAGCCCATGCCGCCGATCACGACCACGGCGAACACGACGATGATGAGATTGGAACCCATCAGCGGCGTGACGTTGATGACGGGCGCCGCCAGCACACCGGCGAAGCCGGCCAGCGCCACGCCGAAGCCATAGGTCAGCGTGACCATGCGCGGCACGTTCACGCCGAAGGCTTCGACCAGGCGCGCGTTCTCGGTGCCGGCGCGCAGCAGTGCGCCGAGCGAGGTTTTTTCGATCACGAACCAGGTCGCCAGGCAGACCGCGAGCGAGGCCAGCACCACCCAGGCGCGGTAGTTCGGCAGGATCATGAAGCCGAGGTCGGTGGCGCCGGCCAGGCTTTCCGGCACCTCGAGCGTCTGGCCGGACACGCCGTAGAAGGAGCGGAACACGCCCTCCAGCAGCAGCGTGATGCCGAAGGTCAGCAGCAAGCCGTACAAATGGTCGAGTTGATACAGGCGGCGCAGCATGCTGGTTTCGACCAGCACGCCAAAGGCGCCGACGACGAGCGGCGCCAGCAGCAGCATCAGCCAGTAGTTCAGGCCGAAGCTGCTGACGCCGATGAAGGCGGCGAACGCGCCCGCCATGTACAGCGCGCCGTGCGAAAAATTGATCACGTTGAGCAGGCCGAAGATGACGGCCAGGCCGAGCGACAGCATCGCATAGAAGGAACCGTTGACCAGGCCCAGCAGCAGCTGGCTCAGCATCGCCTGCAGCGGCACGCCGAAGATGTCCATGGTCTCACTTCCACAAGGCGCATTTGGTTTCAAGCTTGGTGGTGTAGGCCTGGGCGCCGGGGATGGTCGCCACCACCTTGTAATAGTCCCACGGGCCCTTCGATTCCTTCGGCGTTTTTACTTGCATCAGATACATGTCGTAGACCATGCGGCCATCGGGACGGATCTCGCCGTTCTTCGCGAACATGTCGTTGATGCGGGTCTTCTTGAGCTGGGCCATGACCTTGTCGGCGTCGTCGCTGCCCACGGCCTTGACCGCGTTCAGGTAATTCGTCGCGGCCGAGTAATCCGCCGCCTGCAGCATCGAGGGCTGCTTCTTCATCTTCGCCATGTAGCGCTTGGCCCAGGCGCGGGTGGCGTCGTTCATGTCCCAGTACCAGCCGTCGGTGAGATACAGCCCTTGGGTCGTGTTCAGGCCCAGCGTGTGGATGTCGTTGATGAAGACCAGCAATCCCGCCACCTTCATCTTTTTCGTCAGCCCGAATTCGTTGGCCGCCTTGACCGCATTGATGAAATCGCCGCCGGCGTTCGCCAGGCCCAGCACCTGGGCTTTCGACGCTTGCGCCTGCAACAGGAAGGAGGAAAAGTCGGACGCCGACAAGGGGTGCTTGACGCTGCCGAGCACGGTGCCGCCGTTGGCCTTGATCACCTCACCCGTGTCCTTTTCCAGCGACTGGCCGAAGGCATAGTCGGCGGTCAGGAAATACCAGGACTTGCCGCCCTGCTTCACCATCGTCGCGCAGGTGCCGCGCGCCAGGGCCACGGTGTCGTAGGCGTAGTGCACGGTGTAGGGAGAACATTGTTCGTTGGTCAGTTGGGCGGTGCCGGAACCGATGGCGATGAACACCTTTTTCTTTTCACGTGCGACCTTGGCCATGGCCAGGCTGGCACCGGAATTGGTGCCGCCGATCAGCATGTCGACGCCCTGCTGGTCGAACCATTCACGGGCTTTACTGGCGGCGATGTCCGGCTTGTTCTGGTGGTCGGCAACCACGAACTGGATCCTCTTGCCCGCCACGGCGCCGCCCATGTCGGCGATCGCCATGCGCACCGCCTCGGCGCCGCCGTTGCCGTCGATGTCGGCGTAGACGCCGGACAGGTCGGTAATCATGCCGATCTTGATGGTGTCGCCCGAGACCTGGGCCGAGGCATGGTTGGCCACTACCACAGTGGCTGCCGCCAGGGCGGCGCTGGCGATCGCTGTTCTTTTCATCGTGCTGTCTCCTTAATGAGTTTATACGCCGAGCAGCTCGGTCAGTTCCGGCATGCCGGCCTGCAGGTCCTGCGCCGCGATCGATTTGACGATGCGGCCGTGTTCCATGACATAAAAGCGGTCGGCCAGCGGGGCCGCGAAACGAAAATTCTGTTCGACCATGACGATCGTGTAGCCGCGTGTTTTGAGGGCCACGATCATGCGCGCCAGCGCCTGCACGATCACCGGCGCCAGGCCTTCCGAAATCTCGTCGAGCAGCAGCAGTCTCGCCCCGGTGCGCAGGATGCGCGCCAGCGCCAGCATCTGCTGTTCGCCGCCGGACAGGCGCGTGCCCTGGCTGTGGCGCCGTTCGGCCAGGTTCGGGAACATGGCGTAGATCTCGTCGACGCTCATGCCGCCGGGCTGCAGCTCGGGGGGCAGCATCAGGTTTTCCTCGGCCGACAACGAGGCGAAGATCCCCCGCTCTTCCGGGCAGTAGCCGACGCTCAAATGAGCAATCCGGTGCGTCGGCAAGCCGATGGTTTCGACCCCGTTCACCTTGATCGAGCCGCGCCGGGCGCCGGTCAGGTTCATGATGGCGCGCAGCGTGGTGGTGCGGCCGGCGCCGTTGCGGCCCAGCAGGGTCACGACCTCGCCCGGCATCACGCGCAGGCTGACCTCATGCAGGATGTGCGATTCGCCATACCAGGCGTCGACCCCGGTCAATTCGAGCGCCGGCGTCATGCTTGTGCTCCGAGTGCCGCGCTGGCGCTGCCCATGTAGGCCTCCATGACCTGGGGATTCTGCGAGACTTCGGCATAGCTGCCCTCGGCCAGCACGGCGCCGCGCTGCAGCACGGTGATGCGGTCGCACAGGCCGGCCACCACGCGCATGTTGTGCTCGACCATCAGCACGGTTCGGCCTTGCGCCACCTTGCGGATCAGTTCGGTCACCCGGTGCACGTCCTCGATCCCCATGCCCTGGGTCGGCTCGTCGAGCAGCATCAATTGCGGCGCCATGCCGAGGGTCGTCGCGATCTCGAGCGCGCGCTTGCGGCCATACGGCAGGTCGGCGGTCAGGGTGCCGGCCAGCCCGGCCAGGCCGACCTCGTCCAGCAGCGCCAGCGCCTGCTCGTCCAGTCGGCCGAGCGAACGCTCGCTGCGCCAGAACTGGTAGCCCGTGCCGAGCGCGCGCTGCAGGCCGATGCGCACGTTCTGCAGCACCGTCAGGTGCGGAAACACGGCCGAGATCTGGAACGAGCGGATGATGCCCATGCGCGCGACCTGCGCCGGTTTCAGGCGCGTGATGTCTTGTCCCTGGTACAGGATGCGGCCCGCGCTCGGGTCCAGGAATTTGGTGAGCAGGTTGAAACAGGTGGTCTTGCCGGCGCCGTTCGGACCGATCAAGGCGTGGATGTGACCGCGCCGCACCTGCAGGTTGACGTCCTGCACCGCCGTAAAACCCTTGAAATTTTTACTGAGACCGCGTGTTTCCAGGATCATCTCGCTCATGGCGCCCTCTCCTCTTCCAGGATGTGCCCCGCCGTCTTTTCGGCAATCATCAGCGTCGGCGAATTCGTGTTGCCGGAGGTAATACAAGGCATGATCGAGGCATCGACCACGCGCAAGCCGCGCACGCCCCTGACGCGCAGCCGGCTGTCGACCACGGCCAGCGGATCGTCGACGGAACCCATGCGGCAGGTGCCGACCGGATGAAAAATCGTGGTGCCGATCAGGCCCGCGGCCTCGGCCAGTTGTTCCTCGCTGCGGTAGTGCGGCCCCGGCTTGAACTCTTCCGGCCGGTATTTCGCCAGCGCCGGCGCGCCCACGATGCGCCGCGTCAGGCTTAGTGCGTCGGCCGCCACCTTGCGGTCTTGCGGCGTGCTGAGGTAATTCGGCGTGATCTTGGGCGCAGCATGGCTGTCGCTCGAGGCGATGCGCACGTGGCCGCGCGAGGTCGGGCGCAGGTTGCAGACGCTGGCCGTGAAGGCCGGGAAGCCATGCAGCGGGTCGCCGAATTTTTCCAGGGATAAGGGCTGCACGTGGTACTGCAAATTGGGCGTGGCTTGATCCGGATCGGAGCGGGCGAAAGCGCCCAGCTGCGACGGCGCCATCGACATCGGCCCGCTTTGCGTAAAAAGGTATTGCAGGCCGATCTTCGCCTTGCCGTACCAGGTCGCGGCCGTCGTGTTCAGCGAGCGCGCGCCGGTGATGCGGTAGACCATGCGCAGCTGCAGGTGATCCTGCAGGTTCTCGCCGACGCCGGGCAGATCCACCTGCGGCGCGATGCCGTGGGTATGTAACAGCGCCGCCGGTCCGATCCCGGACAGTTGCAGGATGTGCGGCGAGCCGATGGCGCCGGCGGCCAGCAGCGTCTCGCGCCGGGCGCTGGCCGTGAACGCCTTGCCGCCCCCCGTAAAGCGGACGCCGCGGCAGACGACGCCCTGTTCGGTATCCTCGAGCAGCAGGCGCTCGACATGGCAACCGGTCATGATGGTGAGATTGGGCCGCGTGGCGGCCGGTTTCAGGAAGGCGCGCGCCGTGTTCAGGCGGATGCCGCGGCGCTGGTTGACTTCGAAATAGGCACAGCCGGCATTATCGCCGCCATTGAAATCGGTGACCGGGGCGATGCCGGTCTGGGCCGCCGCCTGGCGAAACGCGTCCAGGATTTCCCAGGACAGGCGCTGGCGTTCCACTCGCCACTCGCCGCCGGCGCCATGGATGCCACTCTCTCCGCCATGGTGGTCTTCGCTGCGCTTGAATACCGGCAAGACGTTGTCCCAGCGCCAGGATGCGTCTGCGCTGAGTTCGGCCCAGCGGTCGTAGTCGCCGGCCTGGCCGCGCATGTAGATCATGCCGTTGATCGAGGAACTCCCGCCCAGCACTTTACCGCGCGGATAAATCAGCGCGCGGCCGCCCAGGCCGGGATCCGCCTCGGTGCGGAACAGCCAGTCGGTGCGCGGATTGTCGATGCAGTAGAGGTAGCCGACCGGGATGTGGATCCACAGGTAATCGTCACGGCCACCCGCTTCGATCAGCAAGATTTTATGGTCGGGATTGCGGCTCAGGCGGTTCGCCAGCACGCAACCGGACGTGCCGGCACCGACGATGACGTAATCGTAGTCGCCCGCGGATTCCACGCGCCTGCCCCGTCAAAGGCCGGGTGGAAGCTCAGCGTTGACGTTAACGGGTTGCGGCAAGGGCAATTTCGACAGCATGCGGAACACCATGGTAGGCCTCACGATCTGCTTCAAGTCGACTTCGGACGCGCTTCGGTTGAGCAAGCTTACCAGATGATCAAGCCTTGAACGAGGGCCAATGCGCTGTGGATAAGCTTTTGCATATCCACAGGTACGGAATGTGAGGAAACCGGTTTTTTTCCACCACGCCGAATTTTGTCCAATTTTTCCACCAGGCACATACAGGGACAGCCCACCGCCTTATGCGCCACGTAAACGCCTGATCTTGTGGATAAAACCCAGCTTATCCACAGAAGAGTGGGTACGTTAACTATTACCATCATTCTGTATACAAGCTTTAGTTTGTAAACCTGACGAGCTCGCTTTCAAATCCGGCGCTGGTCGAAAAAAATCCGGCCCCAGGCAGTTCGGCAAACACGATCTCGACGATGACTTCGGTGACGCTGCCCGCTGCCTGCTCTGCAAAACCCGGGCTTCAAACGGCATCGGCAACTTGCAGACATGCTCTTTCGTCATGAAAAACCATGGCTGACAAGGAAAAACGCCACCGATTGTGGATAAACCCATGCATATCCACAGGATTGAATGTGCGGAACTGCCCAGTTTGTGGACTGCCCCATTTTTGTCCAGTTAACGTCCTTGCCAGACGCAAGCCTTGTTCAGCCATTTGGTTAACACGTAAACCCTTGAGCCTGTTGAGTAAACCCGCTTTATCCACAACACGGCCGGCGTTTACTATTACTACCAGTTTTATATATCTATTCAAGTTAACTAAAACAGCGAAGGCGTCCGCGCCTGGACGGGTTCGGCTCGCCAGGACAAAGACCGTCAAACAGGGACTGACGGCAAAGCCTTCGGCCTGCCCGCTTTTTTTTGTCTACAGGAAGAAGGTGATGCGAAGGCATCGCAGGGAAGCCGGCCGCCGGTTTACATACGGTCCAGCTTGCAAAACCGACCATCCTTCAGCTGGAAAGCCGCTGAAATCGAGCTCGATTGTGGAAAAACCCCTGCATATCCACAGGATCGGATGTGAAGAACAGCGGTTTTCTGGTTAACTTCGCTTTTTGTCCAGTTAACGTCCTGCTCAGATACAATGTTTTTCCAGCAGATCCAAAACATCGTAAACCATTGATGCGGTAGACAAAAACGGCTTTATCCACAGAAGAGTTCGCCGTTTACTATCTACTACCAGTTTTTATATACATCCTTGGTTTACTAAAGCAAAGCAGGGCAGGACAAGCAGCGCAGGACGCGGCGCAGCAAGGTATACGTCCAGCGCTGCGGTTAACGACGCAAACCGTTAACGCTGTAAACTTCGGCCGTATACGTTTCTAAACACCATGTTTAACATCCGACGTAAACCATGCGTATACGGCTGTTAACGCCATCCAGGACAAGTTAACTATGCGACTAGGCATCATCAGCGCCCTGCACGAAGAACAGCAAGGCCTCGTGGAAGCCATGGAGAGCCCCTACAAGCGCATCCACGGCATGCGTGAGGTCTGGCTAGGTAAACTGTGGGAAATCGACGCTGTGTGCGTTCTATCGCGAATTGGGAAGGTTGCCGCTGCCATGACGGCGACTTTGCTTGTGGAGAAGTTCGGTGTTACCCACATCGTGTTCACGGGCGTGGCCGGCAGCGGCGACCCATCGATCCGTGTCGGCGACGTCGTGGTGGCCGAATCCCTGGTCCAGCACGACATGGATGCCAGTCCCCTGTTCCCGCGCCATGAGGTGCCGCTCACCGGCCAGAGCCACTTCCTGTCCGACCGCCAGCTGGCGCTGCAGCTCGGCCGCGCGACCCAGGTTTTTCTCGACACCGAGTTCGAACAAGTCATCGATCCCCAGGAAAGGGCCGTATTCGCGCTCCAGGCGCCTCGGTTGCATCGAGGCCTCATCGCCAGCGGCGACCAGTTCGTGAACGGCAGGGAGCGTATAAAGGCCCTTGGCGAGGCTTTGCCGGGTTTGTTGGCGGTGGAGATGGAAGGCGCAGCGGTGGCGCAGGTGTGTTTCGAGCTCGGGATCCCGTTCGGCGTGATCCGCACGATTTCCGACAACGCCAACGAAAACGCCGCCACCGACTTCATGCGCTTCGTGAAGTCGGTGGCGGCGCGTTATGCGTTTTACATCCTCAGGCAGTTCTGCCGCGAACTTGCCGGCAGCGCTGGTCAGGCCAGCAGGGTATCGGCCGGCACGTAGTCGTAGCCCAGGTCCCAGGCCACGGCCTGGTGGGTGATCTTGCCCTGGCAGACGTTCAAGCCGGCTTTCAGGTGCGGATCGTCGCGCAGCGCCTGTTGCCAGCCTTTATTGGCCAGCGCGATCGCATGGCCGATGGTGGCGTTGTTCAGGGCAAAGGTCGACGTTCTCGCCACCGCGCCCGGCATGTTCGCCACGCAGTAGTGCACCACGCCATCGACGACGAAGGTCGGATCGGTGTGGGTGGTCGGATGCGAAGTCTCGAAGCAGCCGCCCTGGTCGATCGCCACGTCGACCACCACCGACCCCGCCTTCATGCGCGCCACCATGGCGCGCGTGACCAGCTTCGGCGCCGCGGCGCCCGGCACCAGCACGCCGCCGATCACCAGGTCGGCCGACAGCACCGCTTCCTCGATCGCATGGGCATTCGAATACAGGGTTGAAATCCGGTTGCCGTAGACCAGGTCGAGCTGGCGCAGGCGGTCGACGTTTTTATCGAGGACGGTGACGCGGGCGCCGGTGCCCATTGCCATCTGCAGCGCATTGGTGCCGACCACGCCGGCGCCGATGATCACCACGTGGCCCGCCGCCACGCCCGGCACGCCGCCCAGCAGCAGGCCCATGCCGCCCTTCGACTTTTCCAGGTGGCTGGCGCCGGCCTGGATCGCCATCCGCCCCGCCACCTCGCTCATCGGCGCCAGCAGCGGCAAGCCGCCGCCGGGACCGGTGATGGTTTCATAGGCGATGCAGACCGCGCCCGATTCGACCAGCGCCGCGGTCTGCTCCGGATCCGGCGCCAAATGCAGGTAGGTGTACAGGATCTGCCCCGGGCGCAGCATCGCGCATTCGGCCGGCTGCGGTTCCTTGACCTTCACGATCATGTCGGCCTGCCCGAAAATCTCGGGCGCGGCGTGAATCAGGGTGGCGCCGGCCGCCACGTACTGCTCGTCGTCCAGGCCGATCTCGGCCCCGGCGCCGGCCTGCACGATGACCTGGTGGCCGCGCGCCACCAGCTCGTGCACGCTGGGGGGCGTGAGCCCCACCCGGTACTCGTTGTTCTTGATCTCTTTGGGAACGCCTATCAACATGTCTTCCTCCAAGTTTTACGTGATATTGAAAACTACAGGACTACAGCACGACCGACGCCCCCGTGGATCACACCTCGATCGTCATCAGGCTTGCGTTACCGCCAGCCGCGGTCGTGTTGACGCAGACGGCGCGTTCGGCCACCAGGCGCCACAGGGCCACCGGGGCGTCGGCACGGGTGTCGACGATGCCGACGATGGCGCCCTGGCGTGCCGCTAGCCCTTGCGGCAGCTGGCCCGGCAGGCCGGCTTCGACCAGCGCCATCGCGAAGTCGACGCTGTCCAGCCCGGCGTCGTCGATGACGCGCAGGCGCTGTTTCACCTCGGCCGGCAGGTCCGAGGGCAGCGCACCCCGGTCCAGCACCAGCACACGGTTGCCGGTCGCAAGGGCTGCCGCCAGCTGGTTCACCAGGCCGGCGCGCGTGCCCGCGGCGCACAGCACGGTCCCGCGTGCAACGAAGTCGAGGCGGTTGCGTTCGCCTGTCGGGCCCGGCAAGTCGATGTGCACGCCATCCAGGGCGGTCTGCATGTAGCCGTCGGCCAGCGTGGCCACCTGCGCATGGCCGTTGGCGCGCGCCCAGGCCAGCAGCGCATCCAGCGCGGCATTGCTGCGGCGCTCGTGCACCAGCAGCGGTTGCGCGTCCTGCTGCAGGCGCTTCAGGTAGAGCGGGCCGCCGGCCTTTGGACCGGTGCCGGACTTACCCTCGCCGCCGAAGGGCTGCACGCCGACCACGGCGCCGACGATGTTGCGGTTCACGTAGATATTGCCGACGTGGGCGCGCGAGGTAATGAAATCGATGGTCTCGTCGATGCGCGAGTGTACCCCCAGCGTCAGGCCGTAGCCGGTAGCGTTGATGGTGTCGACCACTTGCGCCAGGTCCGCGCGGCGGTAGCGCACGATGTGCAGGACCGGGCCGAACACTTCACGCTGGAGTTCCGCCATCGAACCGATCTCGAGCACGGTCGGCGGCACGAAGGTGCCCTGCGCCTGCAGCTCGGCCGGCAGCGGCAGCGAGAAGGATTGCTTCGCAGTGGCGCGCATGCGCTCGATGTGGCCGAGCAGGTTGGCTTGCGCTTCGGCGTCGATCACGGGACCGATGTCGGTGGCCAAACGGTCCGGCACGCCGACGCGCAGTTCCTGCATCGCACCCTTGAGCATGGCGATGGTTTTATCGGCGATGTCTTCCTGCAGGAACAGCACGCGCAGCGCCGAGCAGCGCTGGCCAGCGCTGTCGAACGCCGACGACAATACGTCCTGCACCACCTGCTCCGGCAGCGCCGAGGAATCCACGATCAGCGCGTTCTGGCCGCCGGTTTCGGCGATCAGCGGGATTTCGCAGCCCTTCTCGCTGGCGCGCTTGGCCAGCGTGCGGTTGATCAGCTGGGCGACCTCGGTCGACCCGGTGAAGATGACGGCTTTGACGCGCGCGTCCGACGTCAATGCGGCGCCGACCGTCTCTCCGCGGCCCGGCAGCAGCTGCAGCGCGCCGGCCGGCACCCCGGCGGCGTGGAACAATTGCACGGCGCGCCAGGCGATCAGCGGGGTCTGCTCGGCCGGCTTGGCCAGCACCACGTTGCCGGCGGCCAGCGCGGCCGCCACCTGGCCCGTGAAAATCGCCAGCGGGAAGTTCCACGGGCTGATGCAGGCGACCGCGCCCAATGCCCTGGTATCGCCGCTGCTGCGCACTTCGGCGGCGTAGTAGCGCAGGAAGTCGACCGCCTCGCGGATCTCGGCGATCGCGTTCGGCAGCGATTTACCCGCTTCGCGCACGGCCAGCGCCATCAGTTCCATCTGCTGCTGTTCGAACAGGTCGGCCACGCGCAGCAGGATGTCGGCGCGGGCGCCGGCGCCCAGTGCCTCCCAGCCTGGCGCCGCGATGACGGCCGCCTGCAGCGCGGTGTCGACGTCGCCGACGGTGGCTTCCGTCACCTGGCCGACGATGTCCGCCGCTTGCGCCGGATTGACGACGTTGATGGCGCCCACGGCTTCGAGCTGGCCGTCGACCAGGGGTGCGGCCAAGTACTGGCGCTGGGTGCCGAGTTCACGGCCCAGCTCGGCCAGCACGTTCTCGTTGGCCAGGTCCAGGCCGGCGGAGTTGCGGCGGCCGTCCGGGTACAGCGCCGCCGGCAGCGGAATGCGCGGGTGCGGCAGGCATCTGGCGGCGCGCGCGGCGGCGAACGGGTCGGTGAGCAGCTTGTCGATCGCTACGCTCTCGTCGACGATCTGGTTCACGAACGACGAATTGGCGCCGTTTTCCAGCAGGCGCCGCACCAGGTAGGCCAGCAGGGTTTCGTGCGAACCGACCGGCGCATAGATGCTGCAGGCCTTACCCAGCTTGTCCGGGCCGACGACCTGGTCGTACAAGGTCTCGCCCATGCCGTGCAGGCACTGGAACTCGTAGTTGGACACGCCGTCCGCCTTGGCCCAGGTATAGATCACGGACAGGGTATGGGCGTTGTGGGTCGCGAACTGGGCGTAGATGACGTCGGTCGCGCCCAGGAGCTTTTTCGCGCAGGTCAGATAGGACACGTCGGTGTACATCTTGCGCGTGTAGACCGGGTAGCCCGGCAGACCGTCGACTTGCGCGCGCTTGATCTCGGCATCCCAGTAGGCGCCCTTGACCAGGCGCACCATGAACTTGCGGCCACTCCTGCGCGCCAGGTCGACCACGTAGTCGATCACGAACGGGCAGCGTTTTTGATACGCCTGGATCACCAGGCCGATCCCCTCGAAGCCGGCCAGTTCGGCGTCGAACGCCAGCGCTTCCAGCATGTCGAGCGAGATTTCGAGGCGGTCGGCTTCCTCGGCGTCGATGTTGATGCCGATGTTGTACTGCTTGGCCAGCAGCACCAGCCGGCGCACGCGCGGCAGCAGTTCCGCCATCACGCGCGCGTGTTGGGCACGGCTGTAGCGCGGATGCAGCGCCGACAGTTTGATGGAAATGCCAGGGCCATCCTTGATGCCTCGGCCATTCGAGGCCTTGCCGATCGCATGGATCGCGGCTTCGTACGAGGCATGGTAGTTTTCCGCATCGCGTTCGGTCAGCGCCGCCTCGCCCAGCATGTCGTAGGAATAGCGGTAGCCGCGGGTTTCGTTGTCGCGGCTGTTTTTCAGGGCTTCGTCGATGGTCTGGCCGGTCACGAACTGGTTGCCCAGCATGCGCATGGCCAGGTCGACGCCCTTGCGGATCAGCGGCTCGCCGCCCTTGGCGATCAGGCGCGTCAGCGCGGCGCCCAGGCCCTTCTCGCTGCTGCTGGAGACCAGCTTGCCCGTCACCAATAAACCCCAGGTGGCGGCGTTCACGAACAGCGACGGCGATTCGCCCAGGTGCTTCTTCCAGTCGCCACGGCTGATCTTGTCGGCGATCAGGCGGTCGGCGGTCTCGCTGTCCGGGATGCGCAGCAGCGCTTCAGCCAGGCACATCAGCGCGACGCCCTCTTCCGAGGACAGCGAGAATTCGTGCATCAGCGCGTCCACGCCCGACGAGCGCGTGCGCTTTGCGCGCACCGCGGACACCAGGCGGTGCGCCAGCCCGTAGGCGTCGGCGTTGGCGCTGGCACCTTGCGCCAGCAGCCATTCCACGGCGGCGGTCTCGTCGCGGCGATAGGCGGCGGTGATCGCTGCGCGCAGCGGGGACTGCTCGCCTTGGGTCTCGGCTTGCAGGGCGTCGAAGGGCACGAAGGTGGTGGCCGGGGAAGCGGCAATGTTCATGGAAACTCGATGAATAAAGGAAAAATCAGGCAGGGCCGCACAGCAAAACGCGCCGGTCCGATGAAGTCGGCCGACGCGAACGGGAGTGCGGGAACATGATTCGATTGTAGTGACAAATCTTCTTGATTAATTCTGTTTTTAAAGAAGACTAGCAATAGATAGTTTTTGGTGAGAGAATTTCACCAAATAAAATTTACACTGGAGAGTGAGACCTATGCTGGACAAGATCAGCAAGAAAATCCTTGCCGAGCTGCAGAATGATGGGCGGATCAGCAACGTCGAGTTGGCGGCGCGCGTCAACCTGTCGCCCGCGGCTTGCCTGGAACGCGTGCGCAAGCTGCACGAGTCCGGCTACATCATGGGCTACACGGCCCAGCTGAACCCGCAGCTGCTGGATGTGTCGCTGCTGGTCTTCATCGAAGTGGTGCTGGACCGCACCACGCCCGAAGTCTTCGACGCCTTCAAACAAAGCGTGCAATTGATCCCGGAAGTGCTCGAGTGCCATATGGTGGCCGGCGGCTTCGATTACCTGGTCAAGGCGCGGGTGAAGGACATGGCGGCTTACCGCGAATTCCTGGGCAAGACGCTGTTGCAGAAGGGGGTGCGCGAGACGCACACCTATGCGGTGATGGAAGAGGTCAAGAATACGACCAAGTTGCCGATCAAGTAAGCCGGCAAGCGCCCGGCCTGCTTGAATCGTTGGCTGAAAAAATATCGCCCCGCGGGAGGCAGGGCGACATGTTGCTGCCGGCGATAACACACCGCCTCAGGCAATCTTCTCCATTTTGACACTCGTCTCGGATTGCTGCGGCAGCAACTTCTGCGCCGTCGACGACATCGCTTCCAGGTTCTTGCGCAGCCAGCGGTGCGCCGGGCTGCGGCCGTCGCGTTCGTGCCACAGCATGTCCAGGTGCACGGCCGGCAGCTGGAACGGCAGTTCGCGCCAGACCAGCGCGTCGGCGGCGCCGGTGGAGGCGATCAGGTGCTTCGGCAGCACCGTCACCAGGTCCGAGTTGGCGACCACGCGGCCGGCGGTGAAGAACTGGTTCACGGTCAAGAGGATGCGGCGTTCGCGGCTGATCTGGGCCAGCGCCTCGTCGACCAGGCCGTGGGCGCGGCCCGAGAAGCTCACCAATAAATGGTCCGCCTTGCAGTAATCGTCCAGATCCAGCTTGCCCTGGGCCAGCGGGTGGTTCTTGCGCATCACCGCCACGTATTCGCCCGAATACAGGCGCTCGTGGCGGATCGGCGAACCGGTTTCATAGGACAACTGGGCGGCCACGCCCGGGAAGAAGCCGACGGCCAGGTCGATGTCGCCGCGCAGCAGCATCGGGCGCGGTTCGCGCGTGGTCAGCGGCACCATGCGGATGTTCACGCCAGGCGCCTCTTTTTCGATCGAGCGCACCAGGGACGGCAGCCACAGGGCGGCGGTGGCGTCGGCCATCGCCAGGCGGAAGGTCGCCTGCGCCTTCGAAACGTCGAAGGTTTCCGGCATCACGGCCGCTTCCAGCGCGGCCAGCGCCTGGCGCACGGCCGGCCACAGCGCTTCGGCGCGCGGCGTCGGTTTCACACCGTAGGCGGTGCGGATCAGGAGTTCGTCACCGAGGCTTTCGCGCAGGCGCTTGATGGCATTCGAGACCGCGGGCTGGGTCATGGCCAGGTGGCCCGCGGCGCGGGTCAGGTTTTGCTCGGTCATGACGGCGTCGAAGACACGGAGCAGGTTCAGGTCTAGCGTAAGAAAGCTCATGGGAATCCGTTCAGACAGGCATTTCAGGCATTTCAAGTATGCGGACAGTGTACCCGATTTCCATTCACGAACAGCATAAGCACTATCAGCGAACGTAATTAGATTTATATGTTGCGTTGCACTATAGTTACATTGAATACATCGATGCTCTCTCTGACGCCATGGCTTTTGCTGATACCCTGTTTCAAACCCCGATGCTGGCTGTGTCCTTCAGCCAACTCCTGACCGGCATGGTCGAGCTGGCTGTGCTCGCCGCCGTCCTGATGTTCTTCCGTCCGCTGCTGGTCGGCATTGCCCGTGCGCTGGTGCTGGTCGTGCGTCCGCGTCCGACCAAGGACGAACTGGCCGCGCGCCGCAAGCTGCGCGACGCCAAGGCGCAGCAACAGGCGGCCAAGGCGGCGCGCCAGGCCGACGCCCCAGCCGTGCGCGCCCTCGGTGCCCGCTCCTGATAGAATCCAAGCGCTTCCTCCAAACGGCGTCCGGTAACGGGCGCCGTTTTTTTTTGCCTTTTTGGTCCTTTGACGTCCTGCTGTTGACGTCCCTCTGACCTTCCCCCTTCCCTCTCTTTGCCCGGTGGCGCTGTCTTTAAGTCGCGCCGTGATCCCGCCTTCCCAGCCGGCATTTGAGCCAGTCTCGGCAATCGTCATCGACTTCCGGTCATCCGGTTTTATGGGATTTTTTCGCGTATTCGATTTAACAATTAGTCGATACATCTGCTGTGTGCATGAAATCGATGATCTCATCAATAAGAGAATGATGTCATCTTGCGTTACGATTGACGTAATTTAATTAACGTAGGCCGATTTCTCGTCGATTGCCATCTCCAGCTAGTGCAGCAAGATTTGCAGACGAAATACGCTAATTGAATACATGATCATGTCAAATGGATGAGTAATTGATGAGATTTAAAGGAAGTTCATATAGAGTCATCACATATGGATGAGCTGAGGTTATTATCGATAAAATCGATGACATGAGCCGCCAGAGGCCTCAGCGTGGCCGCATGAGGGTGCCCTCATCCAAAAAAACGGCAGCTGCGCAGTCAAAAAACCGGGGCGAAAAAAAACGCGGCCACCGGTTGCCCGGGGCCGCGTTTCTGGCGCGAATGAGGGGTTTATTTGGCGCCGAGCAGAGCCGGCTTCAGCGAGCGGTCGACCGGCCTGTCGCCCAGCCAGATGCGCAGCAGGGCGTTATAAAAGGTGACGTCGGGTACGTTCTCGATCAATTTTTTGCCGTTCAGCTCAATCTGGGTGCCGGACCCGGGCAACCAGTCGATATGCAGCACGTCGCCCTTCCTGAGGCCGTCGACCTTGGCGAACATCTCGCCGAACTTGCCGATCTGGGACACGATCTTCGCCTTTTCCGTCTTGTCGACGTTGTCGTTGAGGCCTTCCATGAAAGCATTGCCAAAATCTTCCGACGATACGTCGCGCGCCATGACCAGGGTCACGCGGCGCGCGCCGTCCACCTTGAGGACGTCGGCCACCGTGGTCTTCTTTTCCGGTAAATAGAGACCGGCGGCATACACCTTGACGACGAACTTGGTGCGCATGCCGGCGCCGTTCAGCTTCAAGTCCTGGCCAGCGACCTTGTTCGACTCGTCGAACTTGACGCCGCCGACGTCGACCGCGGCGGCGGCCGGCAAGGCGAAGGCGATGGCCAGGGCAGCGGCGCCGGCCAGGCGGGTGAAAGTGGATGGATGGGTAAGCATGGAAGTGTCTCCTTGAGATCAGACAAATGTCTTCCAAATACTTTATCTACAGAATAACCAACGAGCAATCTATTTTGCCGGGCGGCTTCGGTGATTACTGCTGGCTGGTGCGCTTCCCTGCTTCGCCGTACGGCTCGTCCTCTTCTTCCTCGATTGCTTCCAGCACGGCTTTCGGATCGGCCGGTTTGGCCAGCTCTTCCGCTTCCACATCGCGCTGCGCCTGCCCGCCGGGCTGGTCGCGCCGCATCGCTGCCAGCATCTCGATGATCTTGCTGGTCTTTTCCTCGGTCAGCAGGTTGACCTGCAAGTCCAGGTGGGCGTGATGGTCGGCCAGGCGCGACATGCGGTTCTGGCGGATCAGCACCGTGGTCGAGATGATGAAGGCGTTCAGGCCGATGAGGCCCTGCAGCCAGAAGAACGGTGGTTCGTCGATCTGTTCCCAGTCGAAATCGGGCGCCAGCAGGTTGCCTGCGATCCAGCAGACGATGAAGATGATGTTGGCCGCGACATAGCCCGGGCTGCCCAGGAACAGCGCCACCTTCTCGACCACGCGCTGGGTGGTGGTGACGTGTTCCTCATGGCGTGCGTAGAACTCGGAAATGGTACCGATGTTCTCGCTGACCGATTGCGGCAGCGGCTCGTCCGGATCGGGCTTGTCGCTCATGGAACCAGCATAGCACGGCGCTTGAAAGGGGGTTGATCGCTTTGATTGCATATGCAATTTACATAAAATTGCATATGCAATCAATATGGGAAAGACCGGGTTTTCGATCGGGTAAAAAAAATGCCGGCCATGAATGGGGCCGGCATCTCGGGAGGGTCAGGCCGCCTTGGCGGCTGTCAGGCTTTCATATTTGGCCTGGAGTTGTTCGCGGGTTTCGCGCCACTCGGGATTGAAGGGGATGCAGGAGACGGGACAGAGCAGCTGGCACTGCGGTTCGTCGAAGTGGCCGACGCATTCGGTGCACTTGTGCGGATCGATCTGGTAGAACTCCGCTCCCATCGAGATCGCGTCGTTCGGGCACTCGGGCTCGCACACGTCGCAATTGATGCAGTCGTCGGTAATCAGCAAAGCCATGGCAGAAAACTGGGTCGGTTATGCCTTCGGCGCGGTCGATGCGGCGGCGATGGCGGCGATTTTCTTTTGCAGCCAGCGGTCGACCGAGGGGAAGACGAATTTGGAAACGTCGCCGCCCAGCATCGCGATCTCGCGCACGATGGTGCCCGAGATGAACTGGTACTGGTCGGACGGGGTCAGGAACAGGGTCTCGACGTCGGGCAGCAGGTAGCGGTTCATGCCCGCCATCTGGAACTCGTACTCGAAATCGGACACGGCGCGCAGGCCGCGCACGATCACCCGGGCGTCATGCTTGCGCACGAAATCCTTGAGCAGGCCGGAAAAGCTTTCGACCTGCACGTTCGGATAATGGCCCAGCACTTCGTTGGCGATTTCCAGGCGCTCTTCCAGCGAAAAGAACGGTTTCTTGTTCTTGCTGTCAGCAACGCCCACCACCAGCGTGTCGAACAGGCCCGAGGCGCGGCGCACCAAATCCTCATGGCCGCGGGTCAGCGGATCGAACGTACCTGGATAAACGGCTACAACCATTGCGGCTCCCTGAGAATAATGCACCTGAATAGACGCGCATTATGCCTGAAATTTCGGCAGCTGCCCCGCCCTGGGGCGGGTTTCGACGGTTTTAGTGCAACTTCAACAGGTGAAAATGGACCATGCCGGCCTTGTCTGCGCGCACCACTTCCCATTCTGCCAGCCATTCCGGAACGGCGTCACCCTCCTGTTCCGGGAACGGCAGCGGCTCGCCCGATTCTGCATACACCAGGCCGCCTTCATTCAGCAGCGCCGCGCACAGCGGCAGCGCCTGGGTCAGGAATTCCTGCTGGTAGGGCGGATCCAGGAAAATGACATCGAACTTCTGGCCGCGCCGGGCCAGGTCGCGCGCCACGGCCAGCGCATCGGCGCGCAGCACGTTCACCTTATCCGCCTTCAGCTTGTCCTTGATGGTGTCCAGCTGGCGCACGACGGCGCCGGCGCTGTCGATCATCGTGACCGATTTGGCGCCGCGGCTGGCCGCTTCGAAGCCGAGGGCGCCGCTGCCGGCGAACAGGTCGAGGACCTCGGCCGTGTCCCAGTCGCCCGGCATCTGGTGCTGGATCCAGTTGAACACGGTTTCGCGCACGCGGTCGGGCGTGGGGCGCAGACCGAGGGCGTCGAGGACGGGGAGCGGGGTGCGTTTCCAGGCGCCGCCGATGATGCGGACTTGTTGCGGCGGGCCGGGACGGCGCGGATAGGAGGGGGAGGAGGACTTCTTCTTTTGCATGCGGCGACTATAGCATGTGGGGAGATGGTTGCCCTCGGCACCCATCTCCCCACATGGTGTCAAATCGCGGCCTTATTTACCCTGGGCCAGGGTATTAAAATCGTTGATCCAGCCCTGCATGCGTTGCTGCGCATGGGTTTTCTGTTCCGGCGTGGCCAGGCGCACCGCGGTGATAATGAACTTCGAGGTGTTGTCCACGTAGGCATCGAAGAAGGCCTTGCGTTCCGGCGCTTCCATGCGGTCGAACATCTCGCGCAGCAGGTTGTGGATCGCCGACATCGCCTGTTCCTTGTTCAGCTTTTCCTGCTGGATGCGGCGCAACAGGGCCACGATCTTCTTCTGGCGCAGCATGCGCTCCTGCAGCCAGATCTCGTTGTCCAGCGGGCGCGCATCGGAAGCCTTGCGCAATTGCGCTTCCTGGTCGCGGCTGAAGCTGCCGAACCACAGGTTCAATTGCTCCATCGCCTTTTTAAAACGCGCTTCCTGCTGGTCCTGCACGCTGCCGCTCATGAATTTCTTGCGGAAGTCGGCATTGTTCTTCGCGAACTTCTTTTCCAGCTGGTTCACCTGGTCCGGCTTGATCGACAGCGCCAGGTCGGCCAGTTGCGGCAGCGCTTTGAAGGCCAGCAGTTCGGTGCGCGCCTTGATGTCGCGGTAGTCGGACAGCAGTTCGTCCTGGGTCACGCTGCCGTCGGCGAGCTGGCGCTGCATTTTACTGAGCAGGCCGGCATAGTCGCGCAGCTGGGTGGTGCGGTGCCACTGAAACAGGTTGTCGATGTCTTTCTTGACCCAGTCGGACTGGTCGCTGTCGATGTCGATGTAGGCATTCAACCACCAGTACAGCAGGGTGTCGCCGTGGTTGTAGGTGAAGCGGATCGTGCTGCAGCCGGCCGCCAGTACCATGACAAAGGCCAGCAACACGAATTGGGCACGTTTAAGGAGAGAGGGGTGCGTGTTAAACTTTTTCATCTTTAATCATTCATTTGAGAACGGCTTATGAACGTAGTCATCCTCGCCGCCGGCATGGGTAAACGCATGCAGTCCGCGTTGCCGAAAGTGTTGCATCCTTTGGCTGGCAAGCCGCTGTTGCAGCATGTTATCAACACGGCACGCAGCTTGACGCCGAAGAAATTATGCGTGATTTATGGGCACGGCGGCGCCGCGGTGCCGAGTGCGGTTCAAGCCTGGGGCGAGGAGGGCGGCGTCGCCATCGATACCGCCCTGCAGCAGCCGCAGCTGGGCACCGGCCACGCCGTGATGCAGGCCCTGCCGCAGATCGATGAAACCGCGCCGACGCTGGTGCTGTACGGCGACGTGCCGCTGACCACCCAGGCTTCGCTGCAGCGCCTGGTCGAAGCGGCCGGCGAGGACAAGCTGGCGATTCTGACCGTGGTGCAGGACAAGCCTTTCGGGCTGGGCCGCATCGTACGCGAGGATGGCAAGATCGTGCGCATCGTCGAGGAAAAGGATGCCACCGAGGCCGAGCGCGCCATCCAGGAAATCAACAGCGGCATCATGGTGATCCCGACCCAATACCTGAACGGCTGGCTGGGCGCGCTGCAAAACAACAATGCGCAGGGCGAGTACTACCTGACCGACATCGTGGCCCAGGCCGTGGCGGCCGGGGTGCCGGTGGTGTCGGCGCAGCCGTCCGCCGAGTGGGAAGTGGCGGGCGTGAACAGCAAGGTCCAATTGGCCGAACTCGAGCGCCGCCACCAGCTGAACATCGCGCATGCCCTGCTGGAACAGGGCGTCACGCTGATGGACCCGGCGCGCATCGACGTGCGTGGCGAACTCGTCTGCGGACGCGATGTCACCATCGACGTCGGCTGCGTGTTCGAGGGCCGCGTCGAACTCGGCGATGGCGTCACGATTGGCGCCCATTCGGTGCTGGTGAACACGAAAGTGGCTGCCGGCGCGCAAATCAAACCGTTCTGCCATTTTGAAGATGCGGTGGTCGGCGAACAATCGGTCATCGGCCCGTATGCGCGCCTGCGCCCGGGTACCGAGCTGGGCCAGGATGTCCATATCGGCAACTTCGTCGAAGTGAAAAACAGCAAGGTCGCGGCGCACAGCAAGGCCAACCACCTGGCCTATGTCGGCGATGCCGATATCGGTTCGCGCGTCAACATCGGTGCCGGGGTGATTACCTGCAACTACGATGGTGCCAATAAATTCCGCACCACGATCGAGGACGAAGCCTTCATCGGCAGCGACAGCCAGCTGGTGGCCCCGGTCACGGTCGGCAAGGGCGCGACCCTGGGTGCCGGTACCACGCTGACCAAGGATGCGCCGGCCGGCAAGCTGACCATTTCGCGACCGAAGCAGCTCACCGTCGAAGGCTGGACGCGTCCGGTCAAGGTCAAGAAGTAAGTCGGGAAGCCGGTTCCGCACCACCTGTGCACAGCCGGTCCACAGCCAGGCCACCGGATCTGCACAGGCTTGTACGGTGGCTGTGCACAGGGATGCACCAAGGTCTTCCACAAGCTTGTCCACAGCCCGCTAGCCGTCCTGGTGGGCCGGCAGCAGCGCCAGGGCAAGCGCCAGGTCCTGGCGCGCGGCGTGGACGGCCGGCCCCAGCGCCGCCAGCACGGTCACGCCGGCGATGCTGCAAAGACTGGCCAGCAAGGGCATGCCGGACGCCGTGCCGATGAATGCAGCGGGGTCGCCCGGCCTGGCCTGCCAGCCTGCGGCGATGCGCTCGACGGCGCCGCTGCCGAGCAGTCCCAGCAGCGTGCCGATTCCACTTATCCACAGCGCTTCCAGTTCCAGCAGCAGCACCAGGGCGCACTTCGACATGCCGAGCGCGCGCAACGTCGCCAGTTCGCGCCGCCGTGCCTGCACCCGCAGAGATACCGTGGCCGCCACGACACAGGCGACCAGCGCCAGGCCCATGAGCGCCACCATATGCCATCCTGGACAGCGCCCTGCCCCGAACGCGAGCGCACCGACATCGCATCCCACGGCCAGCACCGCGATCCGCGCACGCGCCCGCCCGGCCAGCACCATGCGCAGCGCCAGGCAGGCGGGCGCTGCGGGATTCACGCCCGCAACTCCGGCAGCCGGCGCGGCAGGTCGGCCGGCCGCGGGCCGATCCGCCCTTCGTTCAGCTGCAGCGTGCGCGAGGCGCGATGCAGCTGGCGCTGGTCGCGGGTGGAGATCACGAAGCTGGTACCCTGCTCGCGCTGGCAGGCGCCGAACAGGTCCAGCACCATGCGCAGCGCGCTGCCGTCCAGGCGCGAGGTCGGCTCGTCGGCCACCACCAGGCGCGGCCGCGTCATGAGGGCACGCGCGATCGCCACGCGCTGGCACTGGCCGGCATCCAGGCGCGCGGGATAATGGTGGACGTGGGCGGCCAGGCCGAGCCGGGCCAGCAATTCGGCGGCGTAGGCGCGCGCGTCCAGCCAGTCCCGGCGCGGCAGACGGCGCCGCAGCAGCAGCGGCAGCATGACGTTTTCCTGGGCCGTCATGACCGGAATCAAAGTAAAGGATTGGAAGACGGGGCCGATCAGGCGCTCGCGCAGGGCGATGCGCTCGCGCTCGCCCAGGCGCGTGACGTCGATGCCGTCCAGCACGATGTTGCCCTCGCTGGCCGGCTCGAGCAGGCCGACCAGGTTCAGCAGCGTGGTCTTGCCGTGGCCGGAGGGACCGCACACGGCGAGCATCTCGCCGGCCTCGACCTGCAAATGGATGTCGCACAGCGCGTGGACATGGGTGTCGCAGCGCTCATGGCGGTAGTGCTTGTGCACGCCGGACAGCATCAGCAGCGCCACCTCTTGCCGTATCGCCTTCATGTGCACGCTCGCCTCGCTGGCATTCAAAAGAGTTGCCAGTAGACACTTTTTGTAACGTGCGGCGGTTGAGGTTGCTCAGCGGTAATTTATACTGTGATTCTCGTCTCGAACTTGCTCCTGAAGGTCGAGAAATAGGCTTTTACATTACGCACATTGCTGTGCGTGGTGAACAGGCGGTGCGCCAGCGCGTGGTAGGCCGGCATGTCGGTCACCTGCACCACCAGCACGAAATCCGGCCCCGGCGACACGCGGTAGCACTGCAGGACTGCCGCTTCATTCGCGACCACACGCTCGAACTCGTCCATGCGATCGGCCGCCTGCACGTCCAGCGTGATCTCGACGATGGCGCTCAAGCGTGCGCCGACCCGCTCCGGCGCGACGATCGCGACTTGCCGCTCGATAACACCGCTCTCCATGAGCTGCTTGACGCGGCGCAGGCAAGTGGGGGCGGAGACGTGGACCAATTCCGCCAACTCGGCATTGGTGTGAGAGGCGTCAACTTGCAGGACATTCAGGATGCGACGATCGATATCGTCCAATTCTTGGGCTTCACTCGACATTTTTATAAAAAATTTAGTAAAAAATGAAAGGAAATTTCATGTTCAGCATAGCATGAAATAATATTTCAAAAATCAGTAAAATACGACAGCTTATTTCATCACTGCTGTTCTAGAGTAGTTACGTCAGTCAACATTTTGGAGAAGTACCATGTGCGGTATCGTCGGCGCGGTTGCCCAGCGCAATATCACCCCCATCCTGCTCGAAGGCCTGAAACGTCTCGAATACCGCGGCTACGACTCCTGCGGCATCGCCCTGCACGTCGACGGTCACCTGGCCCGCTCGCGCAGCACCTCGCGCGTGGCTGACCTTGAGACGCAGATCGCTGAAACCCATCTGCAAGGTTTTACGGGCATCGCCCACACCCGCTGGGCCACCCATGGCGCCCCGGCCACCCGCAACGCCCACCCGCATTTTTCACCCACCGAAGACAATGCCCGCATCGCGCTGGTGCACAACGGCATCATCGAAAACCATGACGAGCTGCGCGCCGAACTGACCGGCCTCGGCTACGTGTTCCAGAGCCAGACCGACACCGAAGTCATCGCCCACCTGGTCGACCACATGTACGACGGCGACTTGTTCGCCACCGTGCAGCAGGCCGTCAAACGCCTGCACGGCGCCTACGCGATCGCCGTGTTCTGCCGCGAAGAGCCGCACCGCGTGGTCGCCGCGCGCCAGGGCTCGCCGCTGATCGTCGGCCTGGGCAAAGGCGAGAATTTCGTCGCCTCGGACGCGATGGCGCTGGCCGGCACCACCGACCAGATCATCTACCTGGAAGAAGGCGACGTGGTCGACCTGCAACTGGCGCGCTACTGGATCGTGGACGTCGATGGCCGCCCGGTCGAGCGCGAAGTCAAGACCGTGCACGCCCACACCGGCGCCGCCGAGCTGGGCCCGTACCGCCACTACATGCAGAAGGAAATTTTTGAACAACCGCGCGTGGTCGGCGACACCCTGGAAGGCGTCACCGGCATCATGCCGGAACTGTTCGGCGATGGCGCCTACCGCGTATTCAAGGAGATCGACCGCGTGCTGATCCTGGCCTGCGGCACCAGCTACTATGCCGGCCTGACCGCCAAGTACTGGATCGAATCGGTGGCCAAGCTGCCGGTGAACGTCGAAATCGCCAGCGAATACCGTTATCGCGACAGCGTGCCCAATCCGTCGACGCTGGTCGTCACCATCTCCCAATCGGGAGAGACCGCCGACACGCTGGCCGCCTTGAAACATGCGCGCAGCCTGGGCATGGAGCACACGCTGACCATCTGCAACGTCTCGACCAGCGCCATGGTACGCGAGTGCAAGCTGGCCTACATCACGCGCGCCGGCGTCGAAGTCGGCGTCGCCTCGACCAAGGCGTTCACCACCCAGCTGGCCGCCCTGTTCCTGCTGACGCTGACCCTGGCGCAAGTGAATGGCCGCCTGCCCGAAGACGCAGAAGCGAACTATTTGAAACAGATGCGCCACCTGCCGGTCGCGCTGTCGTCGGTGCTGGCGCTGGAACCGCAAGTCATCGCCTGGGCCGAGGAGTTCGCGAGAAAAGAAAACGCCCTGTTCCTGGGCCGCGGCATCCACTACCCGATCGCGCTGGAAGGCGCCCTGAAACTGAAGGAAATCTCGTACATCCACGCCGAAGCCTACCCGGCAGGCGAGCTGAAGCACGGCCCGCTGGCGCTGGTGACCGAAGAGATGCCGGTGGTGACCATCGCCCCGAACGACGCGCTGCTGGAAAAGCTGAAGTCGAACATGCAGGAAGTGCGCGCGCGCGGCGGCCAGCTGTATGTGTTCGCCGACGTCGATACCCACATCACCTCGGGCGATGGCCTGCACGTGATCCGTTTGCCGGAGCACTATGGCTTGCTGTCGCCGATTTTGCACGTGGCGGCGCTGCAGTTGCTGGCGTATCACACGGCGCTGGCGCGGGGGACCGATGTCGACAAGCCGAGGAATCTGGCGAAGTCGGTGACGGTCGAATAAGCAGGCGCTGAGCTCACAGCACGCATGTGGCGCACTAAGAAAGTGCGCCACAAAATAAAAAAGATCACCACAAAACAAAAAAGATAGCCATCTGACTACACTGGATGGCTAGCTTCACGGCTCAAAGAAAAAGGGCGACTGGTCAAGTCGCCCTTTTTTCGCAATTTAGCCGGTGAAGAACTTCTTCAGCTTAACTAAAATACGCCGAACAGTGTCCGTAAGACCTGTTGGTCCGTTGTCAGTAGTCGGGTCCAACTTCTTTTCGTTGGAACGACTCGTTGTTGAAGTCGAGCCATCGCGCCTAGATCTGCTCGGATCAAGCATTCTCTGGAGGTCGATGGCATCCCGTTGCTGCACACGCTTTATCTTGTGTGCACTTATCTTCTGTACCCAGCGGATGCGATTCTCTTCGATGTAGTAATGAGACTTGCAATCGTAGTTCCAGTTGCCGATAGAGGGATAAAGAGACACCAACTGCCCATCTCGTTCGAGGCGCCACTCTGCCTTAGATAGCGGTGTGACGACCTCCTCCTTACATCCGCACGCACAGAGATGTGAGCAAATACGGAAACGCTCGCTTATGTAGAGAATGCCTTCTTCCAGGTGGTCTGGGACATGCGCCACATATTTGGGCTGAATCGATGTTAGCCTCATCGAGCTCGTCCCGTCGAACGTTCCTCGCGTGCCAGCGATGATGTAGCTACCGTAAAGACGATCTGATGTGCCTGAAAGCTATCTTCATAGAAGCCGAATATCTGCTTCCACTTAATAACGGCCAGCTGCGCATTTAAAGCATTCAGATCTGCGATCTGTATGTTCTTACGATACAGCGCATCTTCGTCATCATCGTCTGTGGGCAAGCACACAGCGAGATGATCGTGCTTGGACTTGGTACATGCGGTCACGCGGCAAGTACCGTCCAGTAGCGACGTGTCGGGATCCATTTGCACATCCATCCCTACGTCGACGAATGGCACCGCCATCGACCGCAAATACTCCGATATGAGCAGACGTGCAGGACCTTTGTCCACGCATATGAACACGAAATCGAACGAGCCAAGTTCAGAGACATTGTCCACATTTATGAAATACTGATGTGGAACAATTCCGCGGCGCATCGGGTCGTAAGCTTGGTGAAAATAGTCGACCTTCTTCATGTGAGCCGCGATCTCATCTCTTGACGCTGCACCTGGCGCGCGGAAAGCGTTATGTTGTTTGAAGTCGTCTTCATCAAATAGATGGATCTCGGCCACGGACGTCTTGGCCACTTGGTCCAAAATGTATGCACCTGTTCCACCGAGGCCAACGATCGCGATCTTCAGATTCTTTAAGCGATTAGATATCGCGACGATTTCCGCTCGTACCGAAGCCGTATCCGCGTAGCGGAAGACCGACTCTGGATCTTTTGAATCCACGATTTTACGGGTACGAGCGGTGACGCCTGCATCGATGGCCCGAGCCTGACTCTCAATAAGCGTCACGTAGTGGATGATTTTTTCGAAGTGGTCGGGGAAGCCACTTTGCATCCATTCCTCGGGCTTGTTCGAGAACTGGAACTTAGTAAAGCAGCCATCAACGGGCATAAACGGCTGCTCAGTCGTACTATCAACCAACTCTCTAAGAGGAGTTCCATCGGCGCGGCACGGAAAGCTGCCGGTCCACCACACCTGGTGATTGTCTGCCGCAGAGTTTGGCGGCAGTATGCTATTACCACTTTCCATGTATTTGCAGACAATTGTCGCGCGGGCGATATTGCCTTGGGTCGTGACATATGGAACGGAATGCACCAGCAGATGCTGCTGGCGTACTTCCACTTCCAAACCCTCGTCTCGCAACTGCTGGAGACCCGAATCAGGAGCGATTAGTTTTGCGGACACGGAAATCCATCCCTTCTTCAACATTGACGCTTTGGCTTGGGGCGAGAGTGCCGGCCTGGCCGCTGAGCGTCGCATAAGACACGGTATAAATGAAGTCGAAGGTGGCGTGCGGGTCCGTCAGAAGAACCAATTCTTCGTAGCTGATCCGTTCGCCCTGGAAGGTTCGCGGTTTGCTGTTAACGAAGAAGTGATGGAGCTCGGGATTCGCCTTGGCGACGGTAAGCACATGACCGTCCTTGACCCCGGCATCGCGCAGCGTGCTATCGCTAGGCAACACAATGTCACCTTCGCTGCGGTCCCGCATTACGTAATACTCGGCGAAGGCGCGCATGTCAGCCGACAGAATACGTCTGAGAGCCTCGCTGACACGCATCAGCGCAGGCAGCGGCATAGCACGCTCTTCGTCATTGAAGACCGTGGTCACTTCGTAAAAGCGATCCTGCTCCTCGCTATGGTCGCGCTCGACGGTGAAGAAAACTTCATTAGGTTGAAGAATGATGCGATCCTGATCCGCGATGAGCGCATCGGGGATTCCTTCCAGGTCGGCCCAGAGGTCCAATACCGAACTTCCAACGAGCGCCTTGATTTCCTCTCCAGAGGCTTTCGAATGCGAGTGCTGGTTGTGGAGCAGATTGATGGTCTGGTCGTTCAAGATGAACGAAATCGGGTTGCGGCGAACCGGATTGTCAGGAATTCCTGCGTCTTTGTTCCCGATACTGAAGACCTCCCCTCCACGCAAGAACATTAAGTCCATCTGGGCGACGGGAACGTCGGGCTCTCGTGGGATCTCCAAATACAGTTGATCAGTTTCGGCGAGTGCGGCCAGTGTATGCAGTTGACTGCCGCGGGTAGCACCAGGAATAACTTGGTGTTTTTGACCATCAATAGTGATGGTAATTCTTTTCTGAGTAGGCATAGTAAGCCCTTTCGTAATCTAGCGAAATGTGAATTTCCGGCAACATTTAGCCGCAAATCGTAAATTTTTGCTCGAAAGGCTTGACTTCTGGTGCCTAGCAGAAGGACACTTCAAATCGCCAAATCATTCATGGCTTCTGCTATGGATACCAAGGGGCAGGCTTCCGAGCTTGCCCTTTTTCATTTCCGTTTCGTCATGTTCGCCCTTCCATGTTAGTGCTACCTGAATCCTACCGATTCCCTCGGACCATCGTGAACGACGGCACCGGGTCAACGGATCTGCGCAGCAGTTGTCATATACACCACTTTCGGTGGGTGCCATCAAGCAATGTTCCGCTGGACTTGTTAGAATCTTATACACCCCAAGGGTGAATGTCAATGTTCAATTAACCCTTTCCGTGTACAAAATGTTGTTCACCCCAAGGGTTATTTGCATTGTGATTCTTTTAAAAATATGCTAGACTGTCGTGATGAATCTTATATTCGCGTCTCCGGCCTTGGAGACCCTCGCATGCTCGGCCACCAAGCTTCAGAGACTGCTTGGCTTATACGCTCGAAAAGCCTGCCAAAGGCTCTGCGAACTCGCAGCGACCGATACGCTTGCAGTAGCGCTAGCGCTACCCACTCTGCAACTGCAAGCTCTTAACGATGGTCGATATGCTCTCCCACTCGGCGCAACGTACACAATTCTCTTTGAACCAGTTACTTCCGAAACTCGCGTCGTTAGCGAGGAAGGTTTGGCGTGTGTTACGTCGATTCGAATTTTGGCCATTGGTGGACAATCATGAACTACACGACAGCTATCCAGTCATTCAATCCTGACTATTCGGTCATTCCAGGCGACAGTCTATTAGAAATAATGGAATCCAAGGGCCTGACACAAGCAGATCTTGCAGACCGGACCGGTCGACCAAAGAAAACCATAAATGAAATCGCTAAGGGCAAGGCGGCCATTACGTTTGAGACCGCTATTCAGTTGGAGCGAGTATTAGGTGTTCCTGCTTCTTTTTGGATTTCGCTTGAGTCGAATTACCGTTCATCTCTTGCTCGTATTGAAGAAAGGGAGAAGCTAAGTTTGCAGACTGCTTGGCTGTCAAAATTTCCCGTTGCTGAAATGATAAAGAGGAAATGGATTCAAAATCGAACCGATAAAGTAGCAATGTTGGAAGAGATCCTCTCGTTTTTTGGAGTCGCTAACCCGAACGCGTGGGAGGAGATTTGGCATCATCGCGATGGCATAGCTGATTTTCGTCGGCAAACTACTGAAGTTGATAATACTGGGGTTGTTGCTGCATGGTTGCGTAAAGGTGAGCTGATAGGTCGTGAACTTGACTGCAAACAGTTTGATGCTTCTGCTTTCAAGCAGGCTCTAAATTACATCCGTCTTCGTACCAGTCATCCCGACATCAATGAAACCTTGCGCCAAATGAAGG
>Ga0265797_10001458_pt1 | contig 41493 bp, 53 predicted proteins | sample P2T30metagenome_FD_192433 | JGI IMG/M metagenome (GOLD analysis project Ga0265797, IMG submission 192433) | Plant litter microbial communities from East Loma Ridge, Irvine, California - P2 T30 | ecosystem: Environmental > Terrestrial > Plant litter > Unclassified | place: USA: California...
AGTTTTGTCGATGAGGCGGATAAGATACCCACTAGTGCAGGTATCAACCCGCACGGTCTAGGACATATGGGTGTTGGTGGCGATGTACGTATCCCTCCGCTCGCTATTCTCTATGATCTATCTACCCACCTAGGCCACTTCACACTCACACTACTCTCATAAATCTATTCGATATTCTCAGACTGACACGAAAACATAGATTAGAGACATCTATTCCTCTCCTAATGATCCACTCTTCTGGCTCCACCATACGCAACTCGACTACATGTGGGCACTCTGGCAGTCTCGCGATCCTGCCCGCCTGGCTGATATCAGCGGCCCAAGAACCATGGAGGGCTTAGGCCCCGGTCGCGATACTGTTGAACAGACTACAGTAGACACACCGGTGTGGATGGGCTTTGTTGGAGACGATGTCAAGGTCGGTGCGATTCTGGATACGATGAACCGAGAGGGTGGTGGTGTGTTGTGCTACAAGTATGAGGACTCGCCATCCCTCACCGGGCGAAATCTCACAACTCCTCATTTGCGAAAAGCATAAAGCTGGGAACTCTATGTTTATTCTTCTCTCTTCGAGTGACGAAAGGGCTACAGTCTCCATCTTCGTCTTCTGCCGGCCTGCCATGTCTTAGTATACCCACTACGGCTATCAACTCAATACACCTTTTGCAGGCTCTTCCACCTTGTGCTGGTCGTAGCTCTCTGACCCACTCTCGACAGCCTGCGCCCTTGGTACCTTTCCAGTGCCAAACTCTTTTATGACCAACCATGCTGGCAAGACTGCCACACCCCATAGCGCGAAGTTCCAGTACACAGCTCCAACCTCAGCAAACACCGTTACACTCGTGATTCCGTAACTAACAGCTTGCCAGGCGCTCTCAGTTCCTCTCAACAACGCGGCATAGCGAATGACTTCGGGTTCGTCTACCGCTATCTGGCCTATCATGAAGTATAGGAAGAGATAGTTCATCTGGAAACCTGCGGTCAAGAATATAAAGACGGCAAAAGCGCGGCCGAAGCCAGGCGAGAGCCAGTCGTATGTTGGTTTCGAATCGCGGAACTCAGTGACGAGCACTGTAGCCCAGAGCCACCAGGCGCCTTGCAAAACGACAATGACCCAAAAGGTACTGCGTGCACGAGTTCGCAGGGGTATCTTGGTGCGGTCGAGGTACTGGCCGAGTATATTTCCTGTCGTCACCGCAATGATACCGGAAAGCAAAGATCCGAGGGCGCGGGCACGGACGGAGAACCATACTGTTTGCGAGTCAGTGATGAACGGCCTTGATACTTCCTGATGATATACACCATTACTTACAGGCGAGATAGGTGAAGAATACTGCTTCAGAAAAGACAGCTTGGCCGATCCAAAGGAGGATGAGCAAGAAGCGCTTGGTGAAGAAGAGCCTGCCAGTTTCTTTGATTTCAAACCAAGGATTCTCCAAGATTGCGAGGCTCACTTTCTTGCCATCTTTTCTCTGAACCTGACTGGGACGATTCAAGAATAGCCCTACTACCGGACCAATGCACTGCAGAGCGATGAAGATCAAGTACACTGTGTACGTAACTTTGCCGGCTTGATCGCGATCAGCATTAAGGCCAAGATTGATAGCCCCTCCAAGTATCTGGCCAGCAAGACGGTATGTGAGCCAATAGCCAAGTGCCTTTCCTTTATTCCAAGGCTCCGGGTATGCAATAGCGATCGCAGCTTCGGCCATCCAAAAGACACCTGCTGAGATGCCGCAGAGTGAGGAACCAAGATATATAAACCACTCGGTTCCGAAACGGTTGTTCGTGTAAAGTGCTGCCGCGTAGGGAGCGTAGCCGATGCTGTTGCTGATATCAGAATTGTTGTTCACCCATAGGGTGTCTCTACTTACGTTCCAAATATCAGTGCTCCTTTGATACCGATGTAATGCACCATCACACTACTAAAATAGCAGCTCACAACCATAAGACAGAATGTGAGCGCATTGCCTGCGTTGACCAGGTGTGGCGATTGCGCTCCGCCTGCACCAAGACTATTCATGGCTCCCCAAATACCCGGTGCACTGAAGTTGCAAAGTCCAAGAATGGTCATGTTGAAGAAAGTAGACCGATACCACTTGACTGGTTTTAGTGAGTTGGTGATGTCGGCTTGCCTGGCTTTCTGAGAGCTCACCTGGGTAGTCTCGCTTTTCGACTCCTTCATCGCTGCCATACTCGATGGAGTTCTCTGAGTTTGCCATACTCGTTGCTGCTGTAATACGATAATACTGAACGAATAAAACCCACGGCTCTTTCCAATGTAAGTGTCTACCAAGCGATGTATAGATATACCGACTACACGGCACAACATTATCTCGTACTATGTTGCATTAGTACAACTACCCATGTGCGTATACCCTGCACGCAAGAAGACCCGAACCCAAACAGACGGAAAGCCTGGTGAGCCGCGTCCCAGAATTCCCAAAACATCATGCTAGGCCGTTGAGATAGGCTCCAGACCCAACGAGAAGCACCATCGCATGCTATCCCGGTCTTACTTCGGACATGGCGTATAGCGGCATGATGGTAGGATAGCACGCAATCTTGGAGCTACTTGACGATGCGTTGCGGGACAACTGCTCCAACAGTGGGGAACTGGTGCATAAGCGCGAAGTAAGGCCTAGTTGACAGGCGTAGAAACCTGATAAGAACAATAGCAGGATCACGCAATCGGCTTCCAGAATTGTGAGCCATAAGCAACAGATTCAGCAATGGAGACGAGTGTGTCCTGTAGCGACAGATAGCGTAGGCTGTGTTGAGAACCCGATGCTGTCATTCCTGACACAGATACGATCATCGTTTGGAGAGCTAGTGGGCCAAGGAGCTTTCTTATCGAGTTATTGCGCGAGCAGGGTATCTCAAGATGAGCAGATACAAACTCAATTGATTTAAGATTTGGGACGAGTATCTATGGCTTCTTTTCTGCACCTGGAACATCCCACCAGCGTTCATGCAAATCTCTAAGATCTACTTCTTGGCCAGGAGCCCTAAGATATGAGGTCAAGTCAGTCGAATCATCTAGCTCTGCTTCAGTGTAACCATTGCCAAAGTAGGCAAAGCGATTGCCCTTATGTTCACGTTCGAACTCGAAGTCTTCCCAACGTGGCTCTCGTCTGGCAATGGTGAAATGCGCAGCTGAACCAGGCCACAAGCCATGGATGCGCTGTCCAGGAACTCCACCGTTATTCCAAGACGAGCAGTTATCAGTCAAGACTGTAGTTGGGAAGAAAGCATCACTATAGTCGACAAAGTCGTCTGTCGCCTCCTTAGATGGCACTATAGACTTGTAACCTTGCGAAGAAACCTTGCGAAAAACTTGCGCGAAGTATGCGAGCGAAGTCTCCACGCCATGCGGTACTGTACCCGAAGGACCAGTAGCGTGCGGTCCAGCTAGGAAGAATAAATTGGGGAAACCAGGCGCAGCCAGACCAAAATATGTATATGGGAATCCCCATTTACCTCCAGGCTTCCAGGCTTCATGTAGATCTATCCCTCGCGCCTTGATCGAGAATGGTGGAACGAGGTCGGTGTTGGCACCGGTCGCGCAGAATATCGCGTCAAAATCGAATGTCCTGCCATCGACCGTTTCGATACCTCCAGATGTGAAACGCTTGATGGATGTCTTGACAAGCTCCACATTGTCTTCGGTGAGAGACTCCAAGTAGCCAGGGCCTGGTGTGAGTCGCCTACAGTGGGGTGCGAAATCTGGTATTAATCCGTCAAGCAATTCGGGCTTCTTCGCTACCCGCTTTTTCATAACTTCAATGAATTGCTCCCGCATGCCTTGGTTCTCAGTTGTCCCACGGATCATGGCTCGAAATCGTCTCCAGTATCTATCTTCCATATCTTTCCGGAAGGCTAAATATGTCTCGGGATCTTCCAAAGCTTTGCGCTGCTCCTCGGTGTATGGCTGAGGTTCGAAAGTTCGCTCGTCGCCTGCCCACGATGTTGCGATCCACGTTGGGTTGCGAACGAAGTGAGTGACGTGTTTTGCAACGGGCTGCAGATTCGGCACGACCTGTATACCACTTGCTCCATTTCCGATGACAGCGACTTTCTTATCTGTCGGATCAAAGGAGACATCCCAGTTCGATGTGTGCCTCAAATGGCCTTGGTAGTCGTTCAGGCCCGGATAATTGGGCAACTTCCACTGGTTAAATCGGCCAATGGCGGTGATGACGAAATCAAAACTGTGCGCTGCTGTGGTCCCATCTTTGAGATTGTGTACTATCACCCGCCAATTGGAATGCGTATCATCCCATTCTGCTTCGTCAACGCGATGCTGAAGCTTGACGTACTTGTAGACGTCGTGTTTTCTAGCCTGTGCCTGCCAATAGTCGCGAATCTCGGCACCTCGTGCAAAGATTTCAGACCACTGAGTATTGGGTGAGTATGTCGCTTGGTATACATGGGCGGGAATGTCACATCGCACGCCGGGATATACATTTTCAAGCCACGTGCCGCTCTGTATGTCGTTAGTTCACTCATGAGATGAGTGTCGCAATACACTTACGACATCGTTGTTTTTCTCGAAAATGGTCAATTCAATGCCGGGTACTTTGGCAGGCAAAAGGATGCCAGCGTTGATACCAGATATGCCGGCACCGATGACTGCGACCCTGACCTTTCTTATATGATCGATGCAGCGGGTCGGATCCAACTTCAACTCTGAAGATGGATATGGGGTTGGCGTGGCAGTCTGATCTCCAGCCTGTTCAATGCTTCCTGATGGCACGAGGTGTTCCGTAAGCTGTGCTACGCGTCGCGATGGTGTTGATTCCGACCCAGCAGGGGTTGGCTTGACCGAGTTGGGTAAGACAGGGCTTGGCGCCATCATGTAATCTGCGGGATGTGTTCTTCGCCTCTTCTGTAATGATACTCTCTCACTACACAAAGTTTTCTCCGCATGGCGACTTTAAAGCCCTGATGTAAGCTGTCTCGTTATCGCTAAGTCTTCTGATGAGCCCCGAAGCCGTAAGACGCCATTAGATCCGCTATCTGTTCCAGTCCCGCAGAGCCGGTCGTGTGGAAGTGTAAGCACGTCTTTTCTCCACTCGTTGTCGGAATCGCGCCGTGTCAATCGCCATGGATGTCGTGATCGCTCCCCTGCGTTGACGCTACATCCCGCCCTTGGAATTGGAGTAGCAGCTAAGAAAACTGAGGTGGGTCCAAGACTATACAGCTTCCGCGGCATTTGTTCCGAGCGCAAGACATCTCCCAAGATTATGGTGTGTTGTGACACATGTTCCAAAGCTGTCGCGTATATCTGTGGTGTGCAGTACTTATTGACACGAAACTAGAGAACTTCTGACAGAACTCTTCTTTTTTTTGGAACCTTTACATGGATACGATGTGTAGATGGCATTGGACTTTTACTGTGGAATAATATGGTCTTTAGCATCAACTCCAGCTTTCCAGCGATACGTCGATGCCACGTGCTCTTCGAGCGGTCCCTTCTGTCCCTTCTTCGCGTAGAAATTTTCCCGATAAGTGCCACCGGGCACAGCGTAGTCATCCCAGAATAACCCCCGCTTTTTGAGCTCTGGAAGTAACAACTCAATGACGTCCTTGAAGGACTGTGGGAAGAGCGCGTACGCCTGTGTCCATCAGTATCAATTATGACATGGGAATCGGACATAACTCACCACGTTGAAACCGTCGATGTCAGCTTCGTCAATCCAAATTTGCAGTCCATCTGCCACCTGCGATGGTGTACCAACAAGAATAGGTCCATTTCCGCCGATGCTCACGTGTTCCGCAACTGTGTGTTTCGTCCATTTCGAGGTTCCAGGGGAAAAGCGAGCATAGCCCTCAACAGTAGACCGCACAGCATTGCTCTCCACGTGTCGCAGTTCCTCGTCGTCTCCATACTTCCCAAGGTCAATCCCAGTCCAACCACAAAACAGCGCCAGCGCACCGTCCAAAGACGCATATTTTCGATAATCTGCAAGCTTGGCCTGGGCCTCTTCTTCGGTGCGACCGATGATAGGAGTTACAAGAGCAAGGAATTTGATGTTCTTTCCATCCCGACCGAATTGTGATGAAGCAATCTGTCGGATCTCTGCGACATTCTTTGCACAGACCTCCGGCGCATGAGCGGAAACAAAGATTGCTTCTGCATTCTGAGCTGCAAAGCTCTTACCTGCTTTCGATGCACCCGCCTGGAGAATCAGAGGTGTGCGTTGTGGGCTAGGTTGGCAAATATGAGGACCGGGCACACTGAAATACTTCCCTTCGTGGTTGATCTCGCGCACTCGATCAGGCACCGTATATACGCCCTTCTTCCGATCCAAAACAACTGCATCATCTCTCCAAGATGATTCCAGGAGCTTGTACATGACTTTTACGTATTCCTCAGCCTGGGCGTAGCGCTCGTCGTGCTGAGTATTGTCAGCAGCATGTTTCGAATCGAGCTACGGTACCAACCGGTAATTGCTCTCTCATACCCATATTACGTGCGGCGGAGTCAAGATAGCTTGTCACGATCTGTAAGCACTGTCAATTATGAACTCGCCCAGAAAGCAAGTTTTCCTTACATTCCAACCGAGTCTAGACAATGTCAGTTCCTGGAGAGGACCGGAATCGTGATTGTCTTACCTCCCCTTGGAAAGATGATCGATAGTCGATAGCCTCCGAGCAAGATGATATGGCTGTTCATATGTTGTCGAAACAGTCACACCGAATCCAATGCTCTTGGTCACTGCAGCCATTGCGCTTACAACAGCCAAAGGCTCGTTGACTGGCCATTGTGCTCCTGATATTTTTGCAGCATCAAGATTGCCGTTGTAAACATCATATCCACCAAGCACGTCGGCCACAAAGATGCCATGGATTTTGGCTTTCTCGAGCAGCTTCGCAAGCTCTACCCAGTGCTCGACATCGTTGAACTCATGCGAATGATCGTCAGGATGTCTCCACAAGCCTGGCGACTGATGGCCACTACCTATTCGAGATTACTTGTCAGCCAGTGACGAGGTTTAACCAATTGAACTGCTATTGACACAGGACTATTGGCTTCTTGAGGGGTTGTCACGTGGACTCACACATCTCAACGAAGGCATTGATGATTAGCTTCTTGCCCACACCAATCTTCGGCTTTGCGTTTTTCGCATCCCCATTGCCATTTTCTCGAACTCTTTTTGCCATTGTCGTTATAGGTTGTGTCTTCGCGTTGCATCGAATGGCGTCGTGCGGAAGAAGTGTCGTGGTTCTGAGAGGCGATGATGTGCTTTGAACGATTTCAAACGTGATCGCTTATCTGCGGGATGTCATCATACCATACCCGAAGTACTATACTCACTACATATTTATCTCCGATGTAGGGCCTTCTGTCTATGCTCCGCACGACTACAGTACGCTACGGTATGTTGGGGCGGTAGACCTGGGAACTTGCCGACCACTTGTATTGTGCCATCCGAACCCACAATGGCGACTGGCATTGCTCCGCCTTACACAATAAGCGCGGAGTAATGGAGGTTTTCTAGCCCATTTGGAAGATCGACGCGCATATTCCCGGAAGGTGCAAACTTGGAAATCCGGGAGTTGGAGGTCGGCGAGTTGGAGATTGGAAAGTTGGAGGTAGGAAATCACGTCGAGCATCTGCATCCAAGGCAGCTCTGCTCCGTCTTGCACTCACCTGTCATCAAAACCAAGGTCGTCACCTCTAATTGACTCAAGTTACTAAGACACAATGAAGTTGCGGACCAAGCGAGCATGCAGCACTACAGGAGTGCTTCCAACAGATACCGTATTGAAAAGACGGAAAACACTTGACGAAGTCCGGCAAAGAGAGGGAAATGATAACTTGCCTGTAGTACAGTCAGCATTAAAGCTCCATGCGATACGTCAACCATACGATGTCGCTACTGACCACCCTCTTCCGACGATCCAACAAGATTCCGAACTGTTGGTTAAAGTGCAAGCAGTAGGACTCAACCCAATTGACTGGAAGGCGCCGTACGTAGCACAAACCTTGCATCTTATTCCTATCTCCATTAACAAGCCACCAGTGACTACAACTTCGGTATCCCTACCTTACCATACATATCCGGCCGCGAATATGCCGGCACAGTAGTCCAAATCCCTTCCACCTCATCACCATCTCGCCCTATCAAAATCGGAGACCTCGTCCTCATCCCCTCAACAGACTACCGCGACCTACGCAAAGCCGCATTCCAAGAATACAGCGTCGCATCCTCCTTCAACACCATCCGTCTTCCTCCAGCCATATCTCTCAACTCAGGCAGTATACTAGGCGTAGCCTTTGTATCCGCCGCTCTCACACTAGGCATATGCATGGGCCTCGACTTTTCCGTTATAGAATCCGGACCTGATCTTCTCAATATTGTACGCAACCTCGATTCCAGTAGTCTCCCAACTGATATACAACAAGAGTGCCTGCACGGCATTACTCTGAAAGAACGTGTTGGGGCTGGAGACTACCTAGTTATCTGGGGCGCAAGCTCAGTCTGTGCGAACATCACGACGCAAATAGCGCGTCTTGCAGGTATCAAGATCATCTCGGTCGTTGATGCAGCGAAACATGGATCTAGGCTGTCTTCGACCAAAGCCATCGTACCAGATCTAGTTGTCGACTCATACGACCCACAAAGAGCGATTCAAGTCATCAAAGCAAACGCTGGCAAAGGAGGCGCACGTTTTGGATTCGATACCATGGGCAAGGATACAGCGAGGCATCTGCTCGACGCTCTTGCAACACCTGCACCACAGTCGTCACCATCATCTCTTGCAGAGGTGGAATCAACAAATGGTACAAAAGCTTCTGAGCGACGGGATAGTAAACTACCCACCCCTCCGTCTACACCCTTTGATGCTTCTTCCGGAGGCCAGAAATCTCATCTCGTGGGTTTGACTGGTCTGCCAAAAGGAGATGCACCCAAAGGAGTCGTGCTACACAGCGTTCCTATCAAGCTATATCACGAGGTTCCGCAAGTGGGTGAAGCGCTCAGTGCGTGGTGTGAGCGGTTACTAGCCAAGGGCTTGTTGGTACCACCGGATGTTGTGGATACGGTTGATGGGTTGGAAGGCATTAACGCGGGTCTTGATCGAATGAGGAGGAGGGAGGTCAGCGGAGGGCGATTGGTCGCTGTGCTAAAGTGAGAAGAGCAAACGATTGTACGTGAGTACCAGAAAAGACACGAGCGATGAAACAGCATGTAGAGGTAAAAATATCCCAGTGCATTTTGATATATAGTACAGTACGCAAATCGTGTTTCGGCTCTAAGAAGGCTAGACGGTGATTACCGAAAACAGCAACGGTCATCCAGGGTATGATCATCGTGGTCGCTTTCGTTCAAAACTACACAAATGCAATCTCCACGCTCACCCAATTAGGCAGCGTCCAAGTCGTCAGTCTCTCCAAAACGCCACCCAAAATGCATAATTTTGCTGTTCGTACCTCCCAATGCGCCCACGATGCAAGAGTCCATGATGATGGGTATAGAAGAAAAAAAGTACATGTAGAAACCAAAGGGTATGCGCTAAAAGACGAGGATGAGGATGATGGGCGTCGTAGAGATAAGAGTCATTTCGGGTACAGTTCGTAAAAGGGTTTCGATCAAAGGAGAGAAGGACATTAGTTTTCATCCTCACTGCTCCAACCGCCATCATCTTCCTGATCTATACTCTCCATGACCTCTTTGATGACTCCGTGACTCTTCGGGTCCAAGTTCATAGCAATCGTAAGGTGTCGGATCGCGCTCGCACGGTCTCGCAGTTTCTTGTAACACCTACCAAGCAGGAAGTGGATGTTCGGGTCGTCTGGTGCAGCATCTTTAAGATAAAGCAGCTCGTGTAGAGCCTCTTGTGGCGCATTCAACTTGAGTAGAACCTGGGATTTGCGGAAACGTGCCATGACGGAACGCGGCTCGATCTTGATTGCGTTTTCGAATTGCAACAACGCGGGCTCGGTCTTCTTCATGCGATCCAGGACCTGCACAACATTGTTAGTTTCCGACAGACAAACAGGTAGAGCAGAAGGCTTACCAATCCTACTCGAACAAGCAGCATGGCGTTGTTCTGATTGATCTCCGCTGCCGCCCGATAGTGCTTCTCAGCCACTTCATACTTGCCCAGACGCTCGTAAACATTTCCAAGACCATACCAGCCGTTGTAGTGCCTGTTGTCCGCGCTGATTGCGTTTCGATAGGCCGCCATTGCCTTGTCAAACTCTTCATTCGCAACATGCTCATGACCTTGAAGGGTGAAAGCATAGGCAAACTTTGGATCCAGTTGAGTAGCTCGAGAGAAGCACTTGACAGCCTCATCATGTTGCCCGTTTATGGAACTCGCGTTGCCCAGTGCACACCAAGCCTGTGGGGAAAGGCGGTCTTGGTCCATCAGCGTGTGCGCAAGATGACCCAGGGCCACCTCGTCCCTGAGCTGCCAGAGCGTGTTGGAATATACTTCCATGTGCTCTGAAGAGGCTGGAACCATTTCTCGGATCTTTCGAAACGTGCTGGCTGCCTCTGCGTAATGAGTTCGCTCGTAGTGAGCCTTGCCGATCTGCGCCAGGACCCAAGGCGTCTCCCGTTGTGGTTTGGGCACGACTCCAAATGCTTCCAGTGCCTTTGTTGCGTCATAGCGACTGAGGTGGCGGTAGCCAGAACCTATCTTGAGGAGGAGATCAAGCAGCCAGGTCAAGGCGTCCCGTTCCCGCTCCTTATCGCGAGAAGTGTCTATGGGCGGAGCGGCCATCTTCGGCGGCGGCGCAACAGCTGTATCGATCATGCTTGTCGGCCTGCTCTGCGGCTTTGAGGGCTCGGAAGTATCGACCTGCGGTTTCCTGTTGCCACTAACAACCCTGCCTACAGTCGAGCCAGTCGTTGAGCGGGGCTTAGGAGCCGCTGCTCTGGCTTTCCGCAATTCACGTCGCTCTTTCGACTCCATTTCCCTGGTTTCTCTGCTTGATGTAGTTCCTGGCCGGGTGGGCCGAATCTGAGTAATGGAGTTCAACAGCCGTACACTGCGTCGTGGGGGCGCTGCCGTCGGATCGAACGGTTGTGACTGAGGTTGAGATTGTGGGTGGGATTGTGATGGAGGCTGTGGGTGGGATTGCGATTGCGGCTGCGGTTGCTGCAGAGAATGACCAGACACGGTTCTCTTATGGCCGTTCTGGTACACAGGCCGCGGGATATCCGTTTGGTCGACCTCGGGGTTTGTCTTGGTGCGGGCTCTCGACGTGATGGGGCGCGACTGAACTGGACCGCCAGCCTCTCCCATCATAGCATGATCATCGCGGATGTTCTGGCCGTTGCCAAAGGGGTTTTCGGAATCTTGGTAGGAGTTGGGCTGTGCGCTGCGGCCGTTCAACCTGGACTGGAAGCTGTTCGAGGCAGAAACGGGAGGAAGCATATCGGGCGTGATCTTGAAAACGTTGTGGGGGCGGACGACGGCGCCAATATCGCAGAGGCCGGTAAAGGCGTCCCACATGAAAGAGTTGATCTTGAGCGCGTCGACAAAATAATCAATGGCCTTTTTGGAGTCGCCGTGTGCTGCGTACAGCTTCCCCAGCATGCAGTAGCAGGCGGCGGCGTCGGGCACATGTCGTCTCGATGTCTCGGAATGCTTGTCTGGGATGTTGTTAGTGAAGGGCACTGGCGACGACTACTGTAACTCCTTACTCCAGTGGTTGCGTCCTGCCCACAGGCCGCGCACCTTCTCCAAGGCCTGGGCTCCCTGCTCATAGCGACCGAGGGCGAGACAGGCTTGGGCGAAGATGTAGGCGCATCCCAGATGTTGTGTATGGGCATTCTTTGACCGCGCATCGTCTAACGCCTGCTTGTATCGTCCCAGACGGATGTTACAAAGGGCAAGTAGGTGGGCGGCGTCCGGGCTGCGGGGATCGAGGGCGTGCAGGCGGCCGGCAAGGAACAGAGCGTTTTCAGTGAAGCCGTTGTCCAGGTGGTAGTGTACGAGCTGGCGCAGTTGGGCATTGACGCCTGGGGGTGCTGACATGCTTGCTTGGCGACAGCGACGACAGAAAACGGATCCTCAATACGGTGCGCTCATAGTCCATGCGGCGTTGGCTATGGCGGCTGGGGCTGGGGTTGTGATGGTGTTGCGGGCAGGTGAGGGCAACGCGGTCAAGGTTGTTGGTTTACGCGCTATCGACGCCAAGCAATGCAGCAAAACAATGTTCCACCTACGTCTTTTGTACACATCTGCAGCCAGCCAGCTAGCCCAGCCCCGACAACCAGCCATCCATTGATCCCACCTTCACCATGGCAAAGGTTCGCAGTCCCGCCTACCGCCACCTGGATGCACCACTCACTGATGATTCCTCTTAGAAAGCTACCAAGACGTTGGCCGCCTCCAACACCAAGCGCCTCAACCAAACGCTCTACATAACGCTTGCCGTCCACGGCCTCTGGTGGCTCCTGCGTGCGCTGATCTTCCGTGCCTCTCTATCACGTAAATCACTGCTCGTCTATGTTCTCCTCTCGGCTCCCCAGCTCCTCATCGAGCTCTACTTCGAGCGCCTCTCCCGCCCCACCCTTACTGCCGATGGCGGCGTGCAGCGAGCTGGCGAGGACCTCGACGCAAAGGGCCTGACCGAGTACATGTGGGATGTTGTTTACTGGACCTATGGCTGCATCACTATGTCAGCTATTCTTGGCGACTACGCCTGGTGGTTGTGGGCAGTCATCCCCGCCTACAGCGGCTATGCCGCTTGGGGCATGTACACTGGCATGAGGGGTGGATATCAGGACGCAGCTGGTGTACCCCAACCACAAGCAAGCAAGAGGCAGGCCAAGATGGAGAAGCGTGGTGGACAGAAGATGCAATACCGTTGAAGAATTGGGTTCGTTAGGCATGTATTATACATCATTACACATAAAACTACACTATGCCTCGACCCGCGTGGGAATCTTGGGAATGCCTCGCTTGCGGTCCTGGTGCGGCACACCATACCGCCATCCAGCTGCAGCCGCTCCTCTTCCATCTCTGCCCGCAGCCTCTACGCTGACGTCCTTGAAGACGAAATCCCACCTCCGCTGAGGCACCACTTTCATGGCCCTAAGCTCTTCTTCCTTTCGCTTCTCTTCCTTCTTCTTCTTGTCCTGCTCTAATTCAAAGCGCTGCTCTGCGAGCTTTCTGCGCTTCTCTATTGAAAGCCCCATCTCAGCTTCGCGCTCTGCCTGCACAAGTTCTGGATGTGGAATGCGAGCGTCGGCAGGCAAGAGCGTGTTGTCAAAAGCCTTACCAGCATCTTCTCGAGTGAAGCGCCGTGACTCGGCAACGGGTACGAAAAGTTGCTGACGTGTTGCGGGATGTACTGCCAGGTCATTGATGGGCTCGTGGACAATGGGTCGTACGTTCCTGTTCTGAGGGAGGGAGGGGTCGATGTGGGGGGTTGTTGGAAGCATGGAGAGCACTGCCTTAGAGTAGGGAAGTGCAAGTGTTTTGCCCTGAACATGTTGTGTTAGCGCTTGTACAACAGTGCTTTCTCGATATTTGAGTGAACAAGTCGACGACGTTCAGCAAGAGCATGACTTAAGTTTTGTAACCATGTGGATGTCTTAAAGACTAATCGATTTTTTAAGAAGCTCATCATGTCGTGTTGTATGGGATAGATGCAAGAGAGAAAACATACCTGGGCAACCCACTCCTTCTCCATTTGCTTCAATCGCACCACCGCGCCGACACGCTCGTTGCTGACGCCGAACTCGACACTGGCAAGCGATACTGTGGCGCCGTCTTTCTTGACTCTCCGCCAAATAGCTTCCCTTAGGTCTTCGCTTAGGACTGGCTGGCTGCGGAAGTACTGATTGAGCGGGAAAGGCCGTAAGTCTTCTGCCGTTTCAGGCGGAAGCTTGCTGTCGTCTTCCTTTGGGCTTGGCTTCTTGTTTTCCTTCTGTTCGGCTGCACCAGACTGAATTGCTGCTTCGAGATCGTCCAAGTTCTCCTGTCCTGCAGGTGTCGCCTCTGTGGTCCCTTCTGCCTTGGCTTCTATGCCGGCTTGCTCTGGCTTTGTCGAGGCCGCAGCCTTTGCGCCCCCGTCCCTTTTCCACCCAGGACCAGCACGCACTAGATTGCCATACTTGTCGTAAGCTCCTAGGTAGTTTGTCGAGTCTGGTATAGGTTCCTTGAGGTTCCGACCAGGCCCATTGAGCCACTCATAGAACTTCCGCCGCCGTAATGTGATTTGTGGGCATGGTGTCTGTGAGAATTGCCGCGAATGCCGTGACGAATTCGAGACGGGTTGTGGCCGTGCAGCGAAGCACTGAGTGACCTGTGATGGAGCGGCAGGTGTAGAAAAGTTTGAACACCGTAACCGAGGGGGCATGTTGAAAATGTGAGGGGCTACCGCATTGGCGCCGGGTATCAAAGATGAAAAGAAAGGGAAGGGAAGAGAGGGCGTGGACACGTGAGTGAGTCTAGACGGAGGAAGTAGTAGAGTTGAGTGAGGAAGAATGGGGACCTCGCAGGAAATTCTTAGTGAGACGCGATGTTGGTTAGCGCCTTGGCACCTATGGAGACCACGAACATCACCTAGACAGGATGCCTTTTTGGTATCACTGTTCAGTGGTCGAATATTGGAGATTACTAAATGGGTAATCAGAGTTGACTTTTACCAATGCTATTGGAATGCCACACACTTAACGCCATATCTTGCGCCGAAAAATGGTATTCAAAACTATGAGGCCGTTACATAACTGCCGAGGCAGACGCAAGAATATCAAGAAACAAAGCCGCGATTATCATGGAATATGCCGTCGAGACCGAACAATGCATACTCCAGTATGCATAAAGTCCCAACCGTAACAAACTGTAAACTCAAAAAGAACATGCGGCGAGCCGCCATAGAAGGTTCCCTCTACTAACAACCTTGACCCATCAGCTAGCCAGGCAACGCATTCTGAAGGTCCACAATCGTAGTGCTGCGTCTTGCATGAACATCTCAAGGCACGTGGTAAGACGAGTAAGTTCTCAAAACCTTCGCCATACACCACGGTATGAATAGTTCCCAAATGTTCCGAATAAAGAAGCGGTAAAGGTCGACGCACAGCCAAAGCAAATGCGTACGATGGTAACGAAGAGACACTCCATTCTCCAGACTCCGGTGTAATGATCAAACAAGCAAATCGCACAAGGGGGAATCATCGCTGTATGCTGCAAAGAGAGCCACGCCCACTGGGCATGAAAGCCCTAGTCACCCCACGCCAGTACCCATGCCCTTGCGTTAATGAAGCCAAATACAACCCAAACGACTCAACACCTCGCCATGATTGAAAAGACAGGATATAGTGGCAACAACAAATGAAGGCCGGATATGCAAACGCTCCGTGATGAGCACCCCCAACTCCTCAATCATCACTCATAATGGCATAACAGATATAGGTTGGTGTCTCGCGCGCTCAATCATGGAGGTGGGTGTCTCTAGCGCCCCATCATGTAGGTAGAATAGCCCGAGAAGCCGTTCCCGGCACCACTGGATGCGAGTGGCTGGCGCATAGCACCGGCCATGTCGTTATGGCTCATCCCGAAGCCACCGTTGGAATACATGCCAAAACCGGAACTATTGTTGGTGTGCACAGGAGTCGATAGGCCTGGAGGAACGGACAATCCTGGTGGTGGTCCAGTGGCCGTAGAGAAGCCTGGGGGACCTGCGGCACTACTACCGAAACCCGAGAGAGGGGTGGATGGGGCAATGGCAGATTGCGGGCCCATTGCTGAGTTCTGGCCACTGCGAACACCCAAGGGGTTCTTAGAGAAGCTCAAGCGAATGCCTCCCTTGACGCTGTTGTGAAGCATATATCCATAAAGCTCGTTGAGAGCCTTGGTAGCAAACGACGTGTCCTCAAACTCGACAAAGCACATGGGACCGTTTTGCTTGGTACGGAAACAAAGTCGCTTGTACCCGCGCTGCTTAGAAAAGACAGCCTTGAGTTCGTCTTCGGACGTGTCCATGGGGAGATTACCCACGTAGAGAGTGTTGCATGGGGGGTTCTGATCAGCAGGATTCACTGGAGGGTATGTTGGCCGCGCAAAGTGCTGCGTGTATTGCTGGTAGCCAGTATTGGGACCACTGCTCAAGGCGGATGGAATGCTGTGTGGTGACAAGGCTGATAAGGCCGGACCAGGCGACTGCATATTGGATCCGGAGCGTGGAGAAGCAAAGTTAGATAGAGGTGGGGATGTGGCATTCGGCACTCCGTTTGTGTTCAAGGAAAGAGATCCGAAGCGCTGGATAGGAATAGAAGGGGTGTGAGGGTTCGTTGCGCGACGCTGCATGCCGGAGTGCATTGGCGGACCGCCCGTGGCGTATCCAATTGACTCGTTGAGCAAGCCGTCATCATCGTCAGCGTCTTCATTGATTACTGACTTGCCCAGATTGCGGCTCGTGAAAGAGGTGTTGACGGGGGATGTCGGCGAGAAAAGGTTGTTGACCGGGAACTCTCCGTTGCCAAGACCTGGGGTCCCGTTGGGTGGGGACATGTTCTCCATGTTTTGGAAGGTGCCGTTGTATCGCGATGATTGTCGGGCGTTGGTTGTAGCGCCGGTCATGACGCCGTTGCCTGTCGCTTGCCGCGCAGGTGTGCTGTCAACTGTGTTGCGGCGCGAGCCGATTGCGCCAGGCGAAGCGTCCTGAGTCAACTCGACGACCAGCGTCGCATCGTTGGTGGCATTGCGCTTTCCGTCGAGGAGCTGACGCGCTTCTTTTGCGCCTTCGAGCGTCTGAAAGTGCGCAATGGCAGAGGCGAAACCCTTGTCGTCGGCATTCCTGGGTGGTGGGAGGATTTCGCAGTCGATGAGGTCTTTTGCGAATAGCAGAATGTTGCGCACGGCATCGCGATCGCTGCTGCTCGGAAGCCTGCGCAATAGAATAGAGTAACGCGCGTTGTTCGTGGGGCCCTTCTCGAGAGGCCTGCGCTCTCCGACGGCGCCCGGCATGGCGTACATGGATGGTGCGAATACGTCGGCCGTCATGGTGTTGTGCGATGCAAACGGCTTTGGCGGCGACGACGACGTGGAGCTGCTGTGAGAGCCGTGAGAGCCGTGGGGGAATGGGCTGTTGGACAAGTTCGAGGGGCTTGTGCTGCTGGGACTCGGGCGGGCGGCCATGTCGGCCTTTGTCTACCAGGCGTTGCGGCGGGCGTGTGGCAGAGACAAAGGACGCGGCAGCGACGGCAGCCTGGACGCGGGCGGCGCAAGAGAATTGCGCGTCGGCAGGTGTGAAGATGGCGGTGGTGGTGGTGAAGGTGGCGAGGGTAATAGCGAAGGCGGCAGCAGGACCAGGGCAGATGGACGGGCGTCGACAGCAGTGTTGATGGCAGGCCGCAGCGGTCGAGGGCGTGAGCGTGGGCGGGCGGCGGGCCTGGGCAATGCGCGCTGTCGAGGCTCTGGCACTGGGCCAATGGGCTTGAGGCAGGAACCGCAGCCAAATCTGGGTGCAATTGTGGCAGAAGCGAGCCTGGGAGACTACAGTAGCGGGCGATCTAGTATTTGCAAGCAGAGAGGGTGGGCATTAGGCAGACGCAGGCGATGATGGGGCGGCAGTGGGAGGGGAGGAGAAGCGGCAGAAGGGCGAGTGAAACCCCCCCGGCATAGCGTTGACGGGGCGCGACTGCCTCTAGGACGACGACTCTGATGATGAGCCCAGGGAAGGCGCGTCGGAGCTAATTTGATTACTGTGCGAGTCCTGGATTCGCCCGTCACACAGGTACCCCATTCCAACCACTCGACGCCGCGCTGCGCTACCCACAGCACTCGATTCCCATGGCAGCACGGCTGTCGTTGGGCTGCTTGCAGTCTCGTTGGCCCCTCGCGTCTTAGCGGCCGCGAGTATAACCAGGGCTGAGTTTAGCCTCTCCTCATCATCATCATCGCCGTGCGTTGGGCCCTATGGGAGAGATCGGCCCCAAGATGCAGCGCTTGATCCACGGAACTACGGTTCATGGACGGGCCCCTATCTGCGGGCCAACAACCTTGGAACGCTGGCACTGCTCCGACTGTGTGCTGAGCGCGTGAGCCCAACGCTATCCGACCCTCGACATCTGTCCACGATGCTTATCCGTGCCATCTGCTACATCAGGCAGAGACGCGCTGTCGGCTTTCTCTGCCAATCACCGTCTCTGAATCTGCACTCGGCATGCCGGTGCACATCTCGACCAAAAGCAAGTTCCATCAAATAGCGATCCTTTATCTTGACCCTTTATTCATGTTGCGGGGCTGCCCAAGGGGTCCGAAGAAACCCATCTCCCGTGCACTTGGGAAGTGGAAAGACACTGATTCGCTCATCACTCAGGCCATGTTCCATGCTTCTTTGCTTTGTTCGCCCAATCAGGCGTCCGTCGTCCCGTCCATTTATGCGCTATCTTTCCGGTCAGAATGGCCACCCCTCACGACTAGGCCTTGTAACATGTATCAGAGAGCTATCGTCGCTCGACAATTCCTTACAGACATGCCCAAGGAGCTGGCGCTTCGGCGCTGACTGTCAGTGCGGTACGACGCAAGATAGACACCGCCGGTATGGCTGGAGTAGAGCACGTTGTGGGGATGTTCCGAGGTCTCGATCAACGCCTGACTAGTCGGATCTATCATGTACGCCACTTCCCCGAGATCGCTAAGACCGTTGCAACGATTAGCCTGATTGACTGAGATCGCGCAACTTGGAGGTAGGCTACAGCTCTGAACGAGACTATCTTGCTGTCTCGTCGCATTATTCGGAGACACGCTAGAGTCGGTAATTGTAGTTTGTACCGCAGCGTTTCGCATTCGCCTAAGAACGGGTTGCCTCGTGGTAGGGTCCATGACCAATTAGAACGATGGAGGCTACGCCACGCCTGGCATACGTCACCGTGTTGCGGCCGTAAGTGGAACATTACCACCACATCGGCACAATCTAAGTGATTGCTCTGGCGAAACAACACCATCAATCAAGAGAACCGAACCAAAAGCGCTACTCCTGCTGCAAGCACCCCGAAAAGACCATTCTTCCGACAACTACGTCAGATACTCGTTTGTATCAAGGCTGTACTGGAAAGAAGTCTATAAAGGTAAGCAAACCACGATGAGAAAGGAGCATCATCTCCTCGAAGCTTTATAATACAATTTGGCTTCCAAAGTCGCAAACGTTTTGAATACACACCGCTCACAATGTGTTGCAAAAAGAACCGCCAGCAACGTTCTGAACAACAACTGTTGTATTCGCCACCAAGACGAACCTGTTGTAAAACACGTCTCGTACAGGCTCAGTCGAACACCATCGGCACGTATAGTTCATCTCAACGGCCCACCATGGTATGATTACAAGGCACCAGTGGTGCTAGACAAACAACTGACATGGTACAGGCTGGTCTCATCGCAGTCAGTATTGGCCTTGGTGCCGAGAAGCTGGGACGTACCATCTCCGAAAAGAGGCTCGAAAGAAAGGAGAAGAAGGCTATTGCTGTATGTTCCCTATCTGTATGAAACGCCATACTGTCAGCTGACCAGCTGTTGTAGCAACACGAAGCTATATATGGCTCTTCGTCATCTGCTCCACCGCCACCAATGACGACCCGAGAGCGGCAAAATAAGACGCAGAACAAACGCGAAGAGGCTCAGCGGGCGCTTGATGAAGCTCGTCGAGAGCAACCAAGCGTTCCACAGTATGAAAGCAGACGCCCAAGTATGGATGCAGAGAGGGTCAGTACAGAAGAGCCGCCGCCGAGTTACGAAGATGCCACACGTCATGAAGTCAGGCGTTCTTGAGTCGTCAAATTGTGCGATTGGTCTAGTATGTGTGCGAGATTTCCGTGTAAATTATCATAATGTTTCGAATGTCATTTTGTAATAGCCACTAGTTCCCGCGAAGAAAGTGTTCTTCGTTCGCCAAATGCGGTAGTCCACGAACGTTGGTACTGCACTTTCACTCGGCTCACGCGTACACCTACTAGCCTGAACATTGGTCACTTTCGTCTGCTCATCGATCTTCGTCACGATGCAAACGCTCTGCGCACGGATATAATTCCTGTCCAGCTCTTGCTCTCTCACTCCCACCCCGACTTCCATATAACTATATTCTATCACAATATAATCCCTGAACCCATCAGAGACAGCTAGAAAACCGCAAGATATGAATCTCTGGACTTCCTCCAGCAAAGGCGCCGCCGCGCACGACCGAATCGAAGCGCCGGTCACTGTACGAGGTTATCTCCTGTGCGTCTTCGCCGCGTTTGGTGGTATCCTTTTCGGCTATGACTCGGGCTACATCAATGGCGTATTAGGCATGGACTACTTCAAGCAGCAGTTTGGAGGTAAACCCGGCCTCACGCATCCTCTCGTGCTTCAACATTAACGTCACCACTAGGACCTTCCGCCAGTGAAGAAGCTTCCAACGGTCACCTTTACAAAACATGGGAGAAGTCTCTCATCGTTTCTATTCTCTCTGCTGGAACTTTCTTCGGAGCTCTTACCGCAGGGTCCGTTGCGGACTGGATCGGCCGTCGCGCCACTATCATCACTGGGTGCGCCATCTTCTCGCTTGGTGTCGTCCTACAGGTGGCTGCTTCCAGCGTAGGCGTCCTCATTCCGGGTCGTCTGATCGCAGGTTTTGGAATCGGGTTTGTCTCCGCTGTCATCATCCTATATATGTCTGAGGTTGCACCTAAGCGCTTTCGTGGAGCCATCGTATCAGGATATCAGTTCTGCATCACCATCGGCCTGCTCCTAGCATCGGTGGTTGATAACGGAACCAAGGACCGTATGGACTCCAGTGCGTATCGTATCCCCATTGGATTGCAGTGGCTATTTGCGACTGTCCTCGGCGTTGGCCTCTTCTTACTACCTGAATCACCCCGTTGGTATGTCAAGAAAGGTCGCCATGAAGATGCGGCTCGTGCTCTTGGTACCCTACGTGGGCAGGCTGCCAACTCGGAATATGTCAGGGATGAGCTCAATGAGCTCATCGCTAATCATGGATACGAGAGGCATATGCAAGCGGGCTGGGCCGGTTGCTTTCGTGGTGGATGGAAGCCATCTAGCAATCTCCGCCGTGTAGTCCTCGGAATGGCACTCCAAATGATGCAGCAGTGGACTGGCGTGAATTTCGGTAAGTGACTTACACATCTACAAGCATACTTTTCCAGCACTAACATATCGCAATAGTCTTTTACTACGGCTCTACTTTCTTCAAGACAGTCGGCATACAGAATGCCTTCCTGGTTTCTATGATCACGACCGCCGTCAATGTTTGCTCCACACCCATCTCATTTTGGACCATCGAGAAGTTCGGCCGGCGCGCGCTCCTAATCTACGGCGCTGTCGGTATGCTCGTCTGTGAATTCATTATCGCCATTGTCGGTACGGTTGACGAAGGCAGCAAGGCAGCCGGGTTGTGCCTCATCGTCTTTACCTGCATCTACATCTTCTTCTTTGCATCGACCTGGGGTCCAGGTGCTTGGGTTCTGATCGGCGAGATCTTTCCTCTCCCCATACGTGCCAAGGGCGTCGCTCTCTCAACAGCCAGCAATGTAAGTAACGCAGATCCCCTAACAATTACGAATTGGTTGCTAACTTAGCAGTGGTTCTGGAACTTTGTGATCGGCTTCATCACCCCCTACATGGTTGATGAGACCTACGGGAATATGAAGGCTAAGGTTTTCTTCGTTTGGGGTGCTACATGCACTGTCTGCGTTCTCTTTGCGTACTTCTTGGTGCCTGAGACTAAGGGTTTATCCCTCGAGCAAGTCGATCGCATGCTTGAGGAGACGACCCCACGCACGTCGAAGAAATGGGTTCCACATAGCCTGTTTGAGGACCGCGCTGGTGTATCCTCGCTAGACACGGCAGAGAAGATGAACAGTCGCGAGCCGATTGCGCATCGCGAACATCGCGATATTTAGGCTGATGCTGTTGGCTTATCCTATGTAAAGGTGTAATCACTTTCGTGCCTTCGCATAGCCATCTTTGCTTCTTTCGGTACGAGCTCTTCGGCTGCTAATATGATAGAAGGTTGACCAAGCATTGTGGTCGAGGGCATCGCATGGCTTGCGGTATGGATGCTACAGGTTTGAAGCTTCACCTTGATGCTATTCATTGTGTCTTATCTAGAGCGCATTACCTAGACGGAAGAAGCATTAGTAATAATGGAATAGTTCTCCTGCTATATTGTTTCGTCTTTCGTTATCACGTAGCTTTGCAATTCGGATGTCGGATGAGTGATATGATCTGATCGGGACCCCACATGCGGAATTCATGCGCGCCACAATGCGCGGCTGACTGATGGATTGAAAATCCCCGGCAAATCCAACTCCCGCACACCGTATCCACTTTGGAAGTACGTGCAAGCAATTCTAAGGACTGCAAACTCACCATGATTAAGCTATCTCGGTGTTCGCAACTTGCTGGTATTTCCGACGTTGTCATCACGTCATCGTCATGGCTGTCCTTGCCCCACGCTCTGTATTGATGGGTCTCGTAACGAGCCTATTTCTTGCCTGGTTGATGCAGCAGATGGTGCCAGTATTCCACTTGCCGGCCATCCAGAATCACGACACGTTTCCAACGTCTACGACACTATCCCTATCCGAGTCGATGGCGCAAGTAGTAAAAAATAGCCTCCGCGCTGCTAGGCATCGTGCGTGGGTCAGTGGTGGGTACAAAAGCACATCGTCGCTACATGCCCCAACTCCAATTCTAACGCCTGCCTTTCACAACTCTGCAACTTTCTCAACCACACCACACATCATGTCTTCCCAAAAGTCTTTCATGGACGCTGTCAAGGAGCGTCGCACCTACTACCAGCTCAACAAGGAGTCACCCATCTCCGACAAGCAGATCGCCGAGATCGCCGAGAAGGCTCTCCTCCACGTCCCTTCATCCTTCAACTCACAGAGCACCCGTCTGGTTGTGCTCCTCAACAAGGACCACGAAAAGTTCTGGGACTTCGTCCTTGAGGTCTTGAAGCCTCTTACTCCTGAGGACCAGTTCCCCAAGACCGAGCAAAAGGTCAAGGGATTCGGAGCTGCTAAGGGAACCGTAAGTGCACACCTTGTGTTTGTCGGGCGCCATCTAAAACATATTTGCAGATTCTGTGCTACGAGGACCCTGAACCCGTCGAGGGCCTCCGCAAAGCTTTCCGTGAGTAACCCCGAGCACGTTTCCCCAGCTCATGCTTACATTCATCGCAGCTCTTTACGCCCACCACTTCGGTGACTGGTCTGAACACACCAACGCCATGCACCAGTACGCTCTTTGGGTAGCTCTAGAGGCTGAGGGTTTCGGTGCCAACCTCCAGCACTACAACCCCATCATCGACCAGAAGGCCGCACAGGAGTGGGACATCCCTCTTGGATGGAAGCTCAGGGGCCAGTTGGTCTTTGGTGGACGTGCGGGCGAGCCTGGCGAGAAGCAGTTCCAGGAGGTGCAAGGCAAGAGGCTGTTTGTACACGGAGCGCAGTAGACGTGTGTTATATAGATACAATAACTCAATAGAAGAATTTCGCATGCAATCGATACACGGAGCTTGGAACGCGTAGATCCAACACGTTGAAAGTGATGTCAGACGCGAAACTAATGCGTCGTCAGCACGTGTGCACGAGCCTGGCGCTAGTCCGCCCCCCGACCAGCAGGATCTACCAACATCCACGGCTCAGACGCTCTTTCATTTTTCAAGATCACATTGGTCTCATCTTCGATTGCAGCACACTGTGTACATGTCTTTCCGTACAGCTCCAAATGGTTTCCCTCGCTCTTTCGATCATGCGTAGCTTCTTACAACTTGGTGTGCTAATGTTCAACCCACTTCCTCTCATGACTAAATCATTATCTCTGTTATATCAAACTCTCAAAGTCTTCTGGAACGGTGACGGTGGGGATAAAGTTCCTATATGCAGCCATTTCTTTGTACTTCACTTTCCAGTCCAATAAGAGCACGCAAAACGACTTCGAATACAGCATACAGGATGCACGATAAGCTTGACGCTATATTACCAGTCGCTACTCCTTCTTTGTGGTTTGCTTCTCCTCATTATCGTCGTCGTACATTCTCTCATGTCAAGAACCGACGAGCAGCTTCGAATTGGCACCAGAAACAACTGCCGTAGGGACTCTTTCACTACTTGACATAAAGAGTCAGTCGCGCTCCTCGCACGTACCCTTTTCTTGCACACCTTGTTAGCGCCCCGTTCAGATACTCCGCGCTGTTTCAACCCACAGAAGTTGCGATTCGTTACTCCATTATTGCTGTTTCTCACGTAGTGTCTTGATATTCTTGAGAACTCATTCACAACTAGAGACTCCGGAAAGATTGAAAACTCCACTTACGATATGACCCTTCCGAATGCTCGCGTGGTGCGTCTGACCAACGTACCCTATGACGTGGCTGAGGAAGACATCCGCCAGCTCTTCGGGAGCTGCGTCGTCGTCGACCAGATTCGCACCATCGATCCACAAGTGGGGACAAACTCCAGCGTCTACGTTCTGTTCTCGACTGTCCAGGACAGCAACGCTGTTGTTGAGAGGTATGGGGACCTCTACATTGATGGTCATCGCGTCAACACAATGCTTGCGCCTACTGGTAACTATAGCTGTAAGTTCAATGTCTGGTCAAGCCCTTCGCCAGTGCTTTGCTGATCTATTGATCTAGTCAACGCCAGTCAGGAGGGTTTCGCCCGGCCTAGGGATACTGACACTGCTTCCGCCGCAGCCGAGTCGCTCTCTACAGCCCTGAATCGCACGATTTCGAATATTCTAGCCCTCGGTATCACACGCGAAAAAGGAGCACGCGTCCAACAAGAGCAACAAGAAAGCATTCGAGAAGAACGCTCTCGCGCGGATTACACCAATGAGCAGGTTATTCGTCGAGTTCTCATGGAGCGCATGATGGCCTCTCTACCACGTTATAAAAACAAAGATCGGCGGAAGCAGCCTTCAGGCCCAGCCCCTATCAAGCATGTTGTCCCTGCTCCTGATCTTCAGAACAGGCAAGACCCACGAAACCGCGTGCTGTTGATCACAGATCTGCCGACTGAGGCCGACAATGATGCTGTCATGACATTTCTCCAAGAGTATCGTCCCGAGTCGATTGATCGAACCCAAATTGGAGGTAACTGGATGGTTTCTGCGCTTGTTCTCATGCAAACTACTAAGGGCCGTGATTGGGCTGTTAAGAATTTGAGTGGCGGGATGATCCAGGGACAGAGGGTAACTGTGCAAACCTTCAGCAATCTGACCCAAGGTAAGTCAAGACAACTTTGAGTACCTTGAAGATCACAGACGCGTTTGTGCTTGTCGGACTTGTCAGCTACGGTCATGATTGATATAGTCTAGATTTACTAACGCTAAGTAGACGTTCTCGATCGTATCATGAATCCCGAAGCTTCTGTGCCAGATGCCAACGCCAACTCTCCGGGGCGATCTAGAATCGCCAGATCGACAGTTCCTCCAGCTGCGAAGGCTCCGTACGTGCCTTTCGGGTCTCCACCTGCTCAAGCACCGGTTGCCTCAGCCCCGTCAACTTCATACTTACCGTTCGGATCTTCAAATCCTCTTCCAGCCGCTTCCGCTGCCCCAAAGCCTTCGGCCATAGCATCCATTCTCGGAGACAAGACTCCGAATCAGGAATCACCCCAAGCACCCTCTGACCGGACTCATGAAGATACCCGGGGCCGACGAGATCAGATTGCGGCTGGCAACCAGGGCGTAGTTGTGGCTTCTCAGAACCGCAGGAATAACTTTTGGACTAACTTGGATCATGTCACTCGCGAGCGTGCTGAAGAACAAGATCCGGCCGCTGATCGGGTAAGTCCTGAGGATGCTCGCAGTCGTAGTCATAGCTCTCAGAACCGTGGTCGAGGTCGGGGTGATGCTCGTGAACGTGGTCGTGGAAATCGTCCGGGTGGGTTTGATGGCTTGTCGCGCGATGAGGCACTTTAATGAGGCGATAGTGTCACTGCACCTCTTTCATGCTGATTCCGCTTTCCAGAAGTCTGGGAGTAGAACTTAGCTTCTAGCAATCTTGTCGTTTTGCAAGAGTTAGGCGTTGGTTGTGGATCAGATAACATATTTTGCTATGGTCAGCACTCAGAATGCTCGCACAGCGAATACTCATGTACTTCTCTTCTTCTTCTTTTTCCTAGACGGTCGCGTACATGCAAGGAAATTGAGAATAGATCGAGCAAAGTACTGATTCAGTAGGATTATGCAAATGTTGAACTTTCGCTATTGAAGCGATGAAAGCATGACGAACATTGATGTCAAAGGCAAAAAGATAGTCTATTGCATGCTAAATCATGATCGCAATCGCTATGGCTATAAGAAGAAACAGGGGTATTCAAGCAAACTAACATCCACCTCCGATGGACACGAGTATCATCATCCGTCACCGATGTGTGCGCTTAACCGAAGTGGGGAGCGTTGAGCACAATGGCGCAGGAGACACCACCAATGGTACCAGCGATGGGAATTGTCATGATCCAGGAGAAGACCAAGAGACCAACTCGTTGCCAGTTGACTGCCTTGAGAGTACCGTTGCAAAGACCGACACCAACGGTGGCACCAGTAATGCACATGGATGTGGAGACGGGCAGCGAGTATTGCGAAAAGATGAGGACAGTAAGAGCGGCACCCATCTCCATGGAGCAACCTCTGCTGGGAGAGTGGTAGGTGATCTTGTTACCCATGACCTTCATGATGTTGTAGCCGTAGGTGATGAGACCGAGAGAAAGAGTAGCGGAGAGAACAGCAAGTTGCCAGACGGGAACGGGGGCCTTGGATGAAGCGGCCTTGCCAGTGTTCCAGGCACCGTAGATGACAGCCCAGGGACCGACAGCGTTACCGATATCGTTGGCACCGTGAGCGAATGAGGCAGTGCAGGCAGTGAGAACTTGTACGAAAGAGTAGGTGTGCTCGACCTCGTTGGAGTACTTCTTAGCGTGGCTGTAGACGCGCTCCATGCGGCGACCTTCGGGAGTACCGTGAATACCAGTCTGGGCGGCGTGAATATCGTAGTTGACACCGTAGAGAGCACCGACGGTGATCATGGCGGGGATGCGCTTGAGGGTGATGAGCATGTTCTTCTTCTCGTAGATCTCACCAGTCTGGATCTTGTTCTCGTGAAGGTATCGCATAGCCCAGCCAAGAGGTCCGCGCTTTTGCCTGAGCTTAGCGTGAAAGCGTTCTTGACCTTGCTCGACAAGCTGCTTGTAGCTGAGTTGTTGGTGCTCGGCAACATCGGCACTGATGGCGCCCTTTTCACCGTCGTGGCCAATGACACCAACTTCAGAGTCGCTGCCGTGCTCAGGCTTCTTCATCTCTTCGTCTTCCTGTACGACGGCGTAGTCGGGGACAACAGCAGCCTCAGCACCTTCGGGGGTAGGACGCTTGAAGAGAAGGGGGCCTTGGAAAACGTGGTACCAGCGAACGGTGTGGTCACGCTTGACAACCTTGGTGTATAGGTAAGGAACGAAGAAGAGGAAGGACAGGGCAGCGAGACCGACACCGCAAGACATGGTGACGGTCGCGACAAACCACGCTGGCTTCTTGTTCAGACCGAGGTTGGGCGATCCCTTGTAGACGATGGAGAGCGTGCAAATGGTTCCGGCGATGAGGAAGAAGAAGGGGGCGGTCCAAATGGCCCAAGGGATGGGGTTCTTGCGGACGTGTACAGTCATCTTGATCAACATGAAGATGATGGCACCGAAGCAGGCAGAGGCAGCGGGAGCCATTCCAAGACCAGCGAAGATAGCACCAAGACCCTTGCCCTTGTTCCAGCCCCATTGTACGTTGGCAGCACCGGCAACAGCGACACCGACACCAGCGACGGAAGAGATGAGCGAGTATGAGGACGAGACGTGAGCCGAGTGCTTGGTGCACCACATGACCCACATGGATGCACCAGCCAGAGCACAGGTGAAGGCGAGCATTTGAACACCAGCATCGCCCTTGAAGGCAGTAGGAGGAATGATACCGTTCTTGATGGTTTCAGCGGTACGGGCACCAACGGTAATGGCACCAACCATCTCGAAGATGGTACCGAGAATCATGGCCTGGCGGTAAGAAACCGAGCGGGAAGAGACTGAAGTAGCCCATGCGTTGGCAACATCGTCTGGGTAGTGTTAGTGTGAGGGCAAGGTAGTGATATCAGTCTGTACATACTAGCACCGTTGTTGTAGGCATCGAGCATGGCAAAGAATGTGCCGATGGCGAAAACATAGTTGTACTGTGTAAGACGTGCCATCTTGGCTGATGCTCTAGGGACTCAGTAGGCTCAGTAAGAAAGAGTGATGGTCCGAAGCTGGAGCTGGGATGCTGATATCAAGAGAGGGCATCTGTAAGACGTGTATATATATTCATATAGGCCCTTTGCGTAGCCCTTTGCAGCGGATTAGGCCCGTATTGGCGTCAAAGCCTTTCACATCTGTGACAAGATCCAGACCGGTGGGTGACATCCGACAGCCTGCATCTCCAGCTAAAATGCAGCCACCACTCAGAGGCCGCAACGTGAGAAGTCCTGCCAAGAGAACGTGTGCTCGAAATGAAGTTGTGATTGGATAGGCAGAGGGAGGAAGGCAGATTCTCTGCCAAGGCCATCAGGATCTCCCCGCTAGCGTACTCAAGCAACTTGGTGATGGATGGCGGAGCTTAGCGCTACTGGTGCTCGACCTCTCTAAGAAGATATCAAGCCGATGCCGACAATTGCTATGTTTCTTGGCCTCACCTTGGCATTCCTCGTGGCGCTGGGGCGTGGAGTAGTCGTGTGTGGGATGGTCGGCCAATAGAATCATCGCACGCCTGAACGTGGGTAAATTCAACGGTTGTCAGACGTCGATAACCACCTACGAGCTGAACCAGTTCTTCCCACTGCTTCGGGTCCTGACCTTTCTCCCATGCCTGTAATTTGCTCGTGCATTGATACACCTTCCAGAACAGTACACGAGAGCTGACGGACAGGCCCAGAAATTCGAAAGAAACGACCTTGGCACTTCTAGCATGCAAGCCAAACCAAATTAACGCCGGTGGATCTCTACGACTGATATCGCGAGTTGTGAATATCGTCTAGTGGGACAAACTCCTTCGCGATTTCCGAGCACACACTTCGCGAAGGCCGAGGTCGCCATTCTGACCAACAGTGAGCCTGTATCAAGACACCTGCTCTTGAAGAATGATGCAAATGAAGCTCAATGGTGCTGTGAGGACTAGAGGTTGTTGGGTTTCGATCTGCAAGGGGAATGGTGCCACCCTACGATTTTGGAGACCGACGGATATCTGTGGCTACAAGCAACTTCCACATATAAACACCTAAAGTACAAGCTCTGGTGCAATTGCCGGTTGTTTGGTACAGTTGGACCTGCACAGTGAGCAGTTGCAGACTTTGGGATGATATCCCCAGAGCCGTTTCCACCTTGCGGGCCAACCTCATTGCATGAGCGGGTATGCCTTGGTGGTACGATCCACAAGTTGGATTCCGCGTACTAGCATAGCTGGTCTCTTGGCCCGCCAGTCGCGATAAGGTAATACCTCCTTGTTGTCTTCGTCAATGGCATAGACGATCTCATGCTTGCCGTGAAACTATCAGCAAGTTCGGTCCCTTGGCATATGTACATGGATGATCCAGCGGGAAGTATTCGGAGAAGCAGTGCACGGTAGCTGTGAATGATTTTGCCGCTGGAAATATCTGATCATGGTGACGACGCATCAGCGATTAGGAGGACGTCTCGGTGGTTCCGCCGGCCAAGATTGGTCCCAGAGCAATCGCCACGATAACGTCTGAGGCATGAATGGCCACAAATGCCGTCTTGACAGCACCAAGCATGTCTGCTGTGAACTCGTAAGCAAGATGGGATAGTGTTCTTCGTCAATGTAATCGAAACACATGCAACGCTATTGCGATACTCAACACCCAATCACCAGGCATAAGCAGATCCGACTCTTAGTTTCATAGGGTTGAGCCGTTTGGAAGAAGGCACGAGCGAAAGTGCCATGCTGGTGAGCGACGACCACGATCCGGGAATTGAAACCTTGGGTTACTCTAGACCACCCCGGCGGTAGATACACTTGAGCCGCCCGTAGGCTAAAGATGCGTTTCCAGCGTTCTCAAGAGGCTGTATAGGAAGTGCTACACGTCGAGAGCGCAGCGTCAGCGATGCAACCTTTCGGTCTCGTGAAATCCCTTCTCTTGAAATCCAGTAGTCGCGCTAGTCCGGATAGGTACATCGCCACCATGAGATGAAGAAGGCCCGAAGGACAACTGTATCAACAACAAAATTTGGGTCGTAACTTGCGATGTTCAACGATGAATGAAATCCTCAGCAGGAGAGCGCGTTTGAAAGATGTGAGATGTTGTCAATTTAAGCTCGTGGATCCCCCTCTGCCTATCATCCCACATGACGAGCCGCCAGTGTGCCGGCTTCCGTCTTCGCCCTGTACACACCGCATCAGGTTGACCAAAGAAGTGACAAGTCAGGTACACATCTACCACCGTCTAGGATGAGTGCTAAGCTTTCCTGCTAAGCTTTGGAATGCTTCTGGGATTCCATGGTGGCCTAATACGCATAACTCAGTGGAATTCTAATGATAGATTGGGAAGCCTCAGTCCGTTTCTAGATCCTCCTTATCTTGTCTTTCTCAATCGTCGCATGCTGCTCCTCATTTCCGATCACCTCTCTTGGTGGTAATGGAAGTGATCAATCTGCGAAGTGGCAAGAGTAGAAGTCAAGCTCGGTAGGCCACGACGATCCGTTTGCAATGCAGGTCATGACCAGCAACGAAAAACTCGCCTTGAACCATTAAAATTAATCGCATTCATTACATATGATACATGCCCCTTCGCCGTTTTTTTCGCTACCATAACGCCATACCAACCCTATCCCACTTATTACTGATACCCGACACCCACTTCGCCCGGGAAGCTTGCCCAAAAGTCTTGTGTCGCATTTATCATCATGGCCTCCAGTTCCTCGTTTGTCAGGTCGAACGAGTCAAGGTTGAAAGTCTCGTCAGCTTCCAATGGGGGCACCGCTGGAGGGGTGTTCCATGAGAAGTTGGAAGTGTAGCTGTTAGGCGTGGGCGCTGTGGCTGGCAACGGGCTTGTGACGGGCGGATTGGTGAGGTTGACGATCATGGGTTTGCGCTTGCAGTGTGTTAGCAGAGTCTTGTGGATGCGGCATTGGGAACTTACGTCGTTGTGTTGTTGTGAAGGGGACCTGCTGGACATGATGACATCTCTTGGTGAGCCTGCTGGTTTTTGTACAGGTGAAGGCTGTAACGCGCCATAGTCTATCATGGCATGTCGCAAGGCCTGTCGTTCCTCAGGTGATGCCGGCCCGTCCTGACCAAGTACAGAGCGATAGTACGCTTGCATGCGTCGGATGGTATCGTACTGGGATTGTCAGCATGTTTCATCTCGATCTTTTGTAGTCACTTACCCAAGTTTCTGCCATAGGCCACTGTGTCTTCATCTCTCTCAGAAAATTGCAGCCCTGTATGACGCTCTTACGCGCCTTTTCCCGCCAGCGAGGATCGTCGTCGCCGCTCGGGAAGTTGAAACTGTACAGCATTGCGCCAACTGCCGTGTAAATGGTGAAACCGATCCATGGCACCAAGCCCCTCAGGAAATACACACCGAACGTGCGCATCTCCTCTAGCATGTCTAGGACCATGACTGAGTCTTTGAACAGCTCCTTACGTGAAGTCTTCTCCCACTTCCTCCACATGTCCCGGTGCTCATCGTAGGAATTTGGTGTCTCCTCAGGATTCGCTCCATTTTGCTGAGGGCCAAGGACTGGTAGATAAGCGCGATGCAGGAACATGTAACTCATGAAGTGTATGCAGTGCATGTAGCAGTACGCCTGACCCTGTTCGACAGCATTATGACTATGCAAAGTGAAGAGGTCGTACTGCAAGCGCTGAGGAAGCGAGGACTTCCAGCCCTCAAGCTCGTAGATGAGCTGCTGGAATTGTGAAGAGGATGCCCACGGCAGTTCGCTCTTGAGTTCATCAGAGCAGGCCCAACGCGCAACTTTACCCCAGATGTTAGCAGCACGCATGCTATAGCCGATGATGCCAAGCTCTCCCAAGGGCAATGCCACTGGCGGCATGCGCTGTGTATTATCCAGCTGAGGCGTGCATACTGGCTCTCCAAAGACAAAGTCCTCGCGCTCGCAGGGTAGTTGAATCTTCATGTCTGTCGCAGTCAATGACCTCTTGCGTCCTTTACCGCCACTGAGCAGGGAGTCCATCAAAAAGCACGTCCAGGCAGTCCGTCGGCGCACTTCAGCCTCGATAAATTCCTCACGTGTTGGCACGCGATTTCGCGGTATGCCAGTCTCACGCGTCAGGTCCATAACCTCGACCAGGCGTATCGCCATGCCTAGATATATCCACGCCCTTCTTCCATTTCCGGCTCCCCAGTCGTGGCCTGTCAACATCAACAAGGCCTGCACGCGACTGATGGAGGGTGTCTCAAGGTCTTGTTGCAAGATCTGGCGAGCGTGGGCAGCATACGCATTGCTGGCCTCAGTCTGCGACCTGAAGGGCGACGGCGGGCTCTGGACGAATCTAAGCCATGTCAGCTTGGCGATTGCGTGTTTGATGATGAAGGCCATAGCATACCTGATGGCCAGCGCAAGTATCGCCCAAGCCATCCATGGCTCCAAGGTGCGATCGCGTATCCTGCGCAGCAAGGTCGGCGTGTGGTGGAAACTCCATTTGTAACTGCATCGTAGGTAGCTATTCTTGACCTCGTCTGTCAGGAGCTCGAATGGATCTAGGCCGTCGAGTAGTGACGATGCCGTGTTCGGCGACGCCTGCTGTGCGGCATTGTTGCCGTTCGGCAGATGTGCGTCATTGCGGCCCTGATGGGGCGCTACAACCGTCGTACTCGAGTTATTCGATGTCGGCGTCTCTCCTGCATCTTCGGATGGCCGTGGTCGCTTAGGCTTGCGGTGTATCGCACTCGTTCCCGGTGCTATCACAGCCGTCAACAAGCCGCTGTAGGGGATGGCAGAAGCTCCACACACCTGGAAATTCGCAGCGGTCCGCGCGTCCGCTCTGCTTGCACCTGTCGCACGGCGGCCTGTCTTCGTGAATGCACTTTTGCTTAGCTGACCGACAAGAAACACACGCGACAGGATTGCGCATTGTCGCGATGCATGTGTACAAACATCGACTGAAGAGTGAGCGACCCTGCCTCAGTCGCCCTTGCCATCGCGGTCAGCTCTCCGCATCCCGTGCCTGCCATTTCGCGCTAGACCAGCATCGCCAAGCTATCCGAATACCATGACCATGTCTCTTTCCAAACTCTGTCATTCTTCATCGTAAGCTCATCCGGGCCGTCTCTTTGCTCACTATTCTTATCATCTGCTTGTTCTCTCCTTTCATTTCATTTAATTTCATTTCACTGTGTTCTGCTGTCTTGAGAGCATAGGTATGCCTTGTTGCCCCAACGCCTATCGTGACGGAATCACAGAAAAAGAAACGAGACTCGGGAATAATGGGAATAATGGGAATAATGGGAATAACCCGCATCAGGCAGTTGCAGCCGCTTCATGCAGATTGCAGTGCTATGCAATGCCTATGAGATAGACATGCGGGCCACACTACTCAGGTGTAGCCAGGAAATCTATTTCTCTGCGGCTTGATATCTTTCAGGTTGCTATGTCTTGTTTATTTTCCATCATCTTAATCAACTCAAAGTCTGCTCATCTGCTTCTCCTATGACCAGGAATCAACAACTACCTTACGTACGTTCCTGTGTCGTAATGTTTGAGCTTCGTGACGATGGGCTGTACGTACAGCACAGCCGTCACCAATCTTGCTGCTTCGGTGTACGATGACTTGGGCTAGAGCATCTGCCTTACGGACACTGTAGGACAAGATGAATCACTGGTACCTCCCGTTGATCTGTTGTTCTCGGCCGCCCTTGTCATTGTCTTTCAACGTGTGTCTTTGTCTCGACATCATCCACATTCACTTTGCACAGACCCCACACTACGCGTAGGTGCTGATCAGCCTTTCCCTCTACACGCGGAAACTATTCAGAACACTCACTCGACTCCTGAATGAGGCCTAGCGACTTGTCAAATAGCCCAAACTCAGACACCTCGCTAACTGTGCCATACCTGATCCTTCTTATCGATCATCTCCATCCCCCAGACTAGGTGTTCATGTGTTTTGGCGCGCAAGATATTCATCAATCGCGGAACGAGACCATTGGACACATCCAGCTACCGTATCTCGACTGTCGTAATGGCTCACTTCGACACTGCCAATATCGCCAGCTACCAGACCTACGCTCGTCCCCTAGCTGGTGAAAAGAGGAAGCGAATATCCACAAGTAACGATTTAGAGTCCGTAAGTTACTCCTAATTGTATCTTCTTCTACGTGCTCGTGTACTGATGCCGATGCTTAGGCTGAACGTAATGTGACTTCCTCACCAGCGCGCTCAACGAAGAACCGTGACAATAAGGACAAATACAACCCCAAGGTAGATCTGTCGATACGACTTCCCCTTTTATCTCTAACATCTACCAGTACATGGCAGAGATGTGCTTCAGCGCGTACAAGGTGCGCTTACACGAGGCTGGCCTTCAACAATATACAATCGACGTTGCGAACGACTGGCGAGAGGATTTGGTCGAGATGTTCAGTCATGCCGCGTTGAAAGGAGCCATCAAGCAAGACGCAGTAGCCCGTCACATGGTTCCTCGTCTTGTACTGCTTCTCCCGCGAAACAACGAAGGAAAAAAAGAGCTTGTCAAGAATTTCGCGAAACACTACGAAGACGTACGACACGACATGATGGTCATCGGCAAGATCATGCTCAGTGGAGACGAAGACTCCATTGCTGAGGTCCGCGAGTGCCTCTATGGTTTACATAAGGCTCTTGCTGAAGGAGCAAGATGGCGCACGATCTTGCCGTACCTACCACTACCGCTGCCGCTGCATCGCCTCCGGGCTCTCCGCAATCTGATAGAATACTCACAACCTTACCAATTCCTCCGCCATCTTGTCACCGAAATTGACGACATCGAGGGTTGGCTTACATTCCTTCCCGTAAGCCTCAACACCTCGATTTTTCCATCTGAACTTGTCAACTCAGTGAAAGAAACTCTGCAGCAAGTAACCGAGGATAGAATTGTCAAGACCAGCATCGGTCCTAACGCACAGGAAATGGCAGAGTACCGAGAGCAAAAGGCCAGACGACAGCATCTGGAGAAGGAAGAACAAACTCGTCAGCAGGAGCAAGTCCGCGCTGAAAAGCTACAAAAGATCGAAGCCGAGCAGATAAAGATGAAGAAAGACATCAAATTGCTCGAGTTGGCCGTCATGAAGGAACGCGCTCAGGAAATTGCGAAGAAACATTCAGAGGCCGCAGCCCTAGCTGAGCGCGAGAAATCGTATCAGGACCAAATCTCACTCAACACGACCGATATAAAAAGACTAAACGCCAAAATAGACGGTCTAGCTGGCCTTCAGGCACAGAAGATGCAGCCGAAAGTGACCTCGACACCATTATCGCCAATCGATTCTGTGCAGCTCAGCACGTCAATGGGCTCGTCGTTCAGTAGTAATCAGACCGCCAACAGTAGTATCTACCAGCCCCAGAGCTCATTGGGCACATCATTCGGCAGCTCTTTCGCTCAGCCGGGGTCTTTTGAACAAATTTTACATCAGTGTGCACCGGAAGATGACGGCGTACCAATGGACGACGTCCAAGGAATTGGCCCATCACGGCAACACCCAACAAAATCCGATCAGGTCGGCATTCCTGGCCTTGGAGCATGTATTGCAGGGCAGCCGAACACCTTCGGTGCTCATATCAGCAGTGGTGCCCCCTCACAGTTCCTTGGGTTGTCAAATAGCAATTTCAAATCGGCTTGCCCAGCGTACAAGAACGGCCATTGCCCAGCGGGCAAAAGCTGCATGATGCCTCACAGTGCATGCAAGTTCTGGCTGAAAGGTAAATGTAGATATGGTGGAAATTGTATTCGCAGCCACGATCCTTTCTTTCTGACAGATGCTACATCACGGGGTCATCAGCGACAGTCTCCACAAGTTGACCAAATGATCGTCGATTCTGACCCTACTCCACGATCCAGCGCTTTCTCCCAGGAAAATCCGTTTCAACGCGGACGACAGAGTCGGGCCCAGGCCTCTCAAGCTAGCAACATCATGAGTCTACCCGATCACCAAGCCTTACCAACCGGTCCTCATGAACGCCCTTCGATCATGGGTAGGATTACAAAAGACGGCCAACCCATCATATCGTATGGGTCCAATATTGCTTCCATCAAGGATGGCAACACCAATCGTCAGCAAGGTATCCTATCTGATGCAATCCAGGGACCTCGCGCTACGATTGAATCGAAGAAGGTTGCGTGTAAAAACAATCTCAAGGGCAGATGCAACAAGGGTCTCAGCTGCCATTACGCTCATGAGCCTTGTCCGTGCTTCATGAAGGGCACTTGTTTTGCTGATGATCAGTGCAGGAGGAGTCATGATCCTCTCTTTCTTCGTCAAGGTTCTTCCAGCAACAGTGCACAGCAGTCTTCAAAGTCACCCACTGGGCAGCAGCCTTCTCAAACCCGGATCGAACAGTCACTCGACGAGATCCTCCAGGCAAAAGGAGGAGATAGGAAAGAGAAATATGGAAAGCCGTTTCAAGTACAATCACCCATTCGAAACCAACGTCCTCAAGATCGTCTTGAGCAATCTCTCGATGACATAATCAAAACGGCCGGACGAGGTAGAGAGAACCAGGCAAGACTGCCTCAATCAGAAACTCCATGTAGATGGGAGAAGACCCAAGGCGGTTGTACGAATGGCAGCTGTCCATACAAACACGATTCACGAAAGACGTCCGACCCGAAAGCTTTACGAGGGACGTTTGGTATACCCAACCTTTTCAGCTCGATTGGAAGTATACTTCGTGGTAACAGACAATAAGAACTGCGTGGGAGCCAGCAAGCTTCCATTGAGGGGCTGCTCGTCGGGAGGCCGGGGAGGTACATGATCCTGCAGCATACTGCAGGCTTTTCCAATAGCACCAGGATGCTATGTCTGGAATGCTACGTCATATTGCTAGTATTCGGTAGTCGTCTCTTTACTGTTGTTTGTCTCCATCAAGCGCGTTTTGTATTTCGAGCTGCGGAACAGTGCTCACATGATTGGAGATGCCATTTTAATTGCGAAAGTCAACTGATTGGAAATTTGTCTGAGCTTGTTCCTCTTAACGTTTGTGGCGTTGATAGTGCTTTCCACGTCGCGCCTGACGTGACGTGTCTCAAGCCCCACTTGCCCTTCGTCATCACTCCAGCCCCCTCGCCGCCGATTTTCCTCAATTGTGCAGCATCTTATCGCACGGACAGCGTTACATTCACATGAAGAAAATCGTGTTTCCTGCGTCTCATGGGCTCTCAGATTTCCCATGGCTTCGTACGCACGTTGAGACCTTTCTCAATAAAGCAGTATCGACCAGCAGCAGTGAACAAGCACTATGGGCAACAACGCGGACCTCTGACTTGCGAAGACTACCCAAGCAAATATACTCAGAGCCGCCAGGCGGACCTAGCCTCTGGCTGGTGTATAAATCGAGTTCCTATCTTTGTCCAAACTCTACAGTGGTCTCATATACTTTTACAATTCCACAAGCATCCTTTCTACTTCACATCCAGCATGCAGTTCTACCGGTCGAGCAACCTGAAACACGTCTCAAGTATCTAACGGAAGAACGTTCGCCTCCGGTACGACCTGTGTTACAATAAAAGCGATGTCACACTGTTCTGAAGCTGAGAGACAAAGCGCAACCAGCCACCAGAAACCGGTCTTTAGAGCTGGATTGGGACAAAGCCGAGAATGACTGCGCAACCTTTGTAGCTACTGAATCTTTGTTGCATAGCAGTTCGCTATCAGTCACCGTTAAGTTGTGTTTCTGGTCGTGACGTTGCGTTGTGAACCGCATCTACATCCCAGCATCTCTCCTCGACTAAGGTCTAGAATTCACAATACTGAAGATGGAGTTAGCGAACCTTGCAAACTCGACCGGTTTCGAACGCCATTCGGATATCAACACCCATATTCAAGCTATTGAAAAGAACTGGTTCATTCAAAACGGCTCTCATGATGAGGACATTCTCCCCCCCTCGCTCCTTGCTGGGGTACCAGTCAACTGTCTCCCAGCAGGAATTCTCGAAGCTGTCCATGAGCTTTCCACACTAACGATCGGCCAACGAGATCGTGCGCATAGCCTTTTGAATACCTACTTCCAGGCGCGCATCCGCGAAGGATCACACAGCGGCAAGAGTAAAAACATCTTTGCTATACTGGAGGTTGGCGATGTAGAAAAAGCTTGTGAGAGTTTGAGGAGAATGAGTCGAGGCCGCGAGATGCAAGGCCCTGTTCCAGTCAAGGAAGAGGAGGCAAGGAAGAGGAAATACTCGATTAGACACGAGGTGGATACTAGCAATAGGGACGATGACAAACACTCTGAAAAGTTAGCAAAACGTTTCAAGGAAGAGCTTAATATCGTTCCAGAAAACGACAATGAGCCCGTCACACCACTCTCCATCAACTTCCCTGGTTTACTCACGCCCCCAGATTCGCGAAAAACTATAACCCCCTCAACGATCCCAAACACTCCCCGAACCCAACGCCGCGCCCATCTTCCCCCAATCCGCACAACACAAATAAATACTCCCACGCCCACTTCCTCTCAGAATGTTTCCTTTACCCCACTCTTTAACAGTTTGAAACATGAGTTTGGCGATCCAGATACACCATGTCCGAACCGACCGAGTACATACCAACAACTTGACAATAACAGCATATGGAATAAATTCATGGGAGGCAGGTACGAAGCACCTAGAATAATAGATCCTCGGATACAGGCAGCGCAAAGGGCGACACACGAGTTCAATGTACGAAGGATAGATGTGATTGAGGCACAAAGGGCATTTGAGGAGGCGAGGAGACGGTTTGGTGAGGCGAAGAGGAGGATGGATGGGGCGAGGGGGAGGTGTGGGTGGCGGTGAGGGTGGTGGTAGTGTTGGCTCAGCTCTCAAGATTCAGTAGATAGTTTGATGCTAACTATGGTATCCTTATTTAGATAGACTAGAAAGTAGCAGGAAATGAACAAGCTCACGTTCACTGGCTGAAAAATGCAACACTGGGACTGTCGCATAGGTCTTTCGTTTTTAATATGGTCATCCATACCCAGCATAGCGCTTCCTGGAACCGCGTCACCTCAACGCCTGGACTACCAAGCTTGACATATCAAGCTGCGATGCTCATAGAAAGACGAGGATATGGTAAAAGGTACAATCAATAATGGTATCAGATGCTACGCTATGCAAGATGAATATATGAATGCTATATCCTAGAAACGGAGAAATGAACCATGAAGGTCGGCAAAAGATCATATGTGCCAAACCAACATCATGCACCTGTTACCGGCCCTCCAATCTCAACCGATCCCTACTTCTCCCCTCATCCCGTCTCGCAACAAGGAACCACAGACTGCTGATCCAGCATAGGATAACGCCAATCCAAGTCTGTGACGGGCTCTTGAACAGAGTGATAGCAACGAGCTGGAAAGCGCTTCGTGGGACGGCCACAAACGTCGCTGTCAACGGAGACGTTGCCTTGACAAGCAATAATGTGCCTGAGAAGACAGCCCACGAGCCCATGCCGCCGAACAGCATCATGGCCCAGAAGAAAGGTACGTCGAGGAAGGGAATGTTGTGGTAGATATGAGGAACCTCACCGGAGAGGATCACAATGGGTGTGAGGAGCATGAGGGATACAAGTGAAGTGTAGTGTAGCGTGCGGTAAAAAGCGCGAGTCTCCTCCCTGTTGCCTGGCTCTTCTGAGCCACTAGGGTATCCGGTGAGCACATCGCCTACAGGTACCAAACCAGCAACAATCTTGCGGTATGTGCGTAGAAGGAGGATAGGATAGAGCGCAACGAAGATGGATGAGAAGACGCCCGCTACGACGGACTCCCAGGTGACGCGGACGTTTGAGCGGTAGGAGGCGAAGAAGAGGTTGAGGGTTGCAACGAGGGCGGAGGAAAGGATGCTGCCGTTTACGTTTTCTTTTTGGAGGATGCAGGAGAAGATTATGGCGAGGGGGGTTATGCCAATGCGAGCGAGTTGGTAGGTTGGTAGAGGTGCGTAGCTATGCCATGTCAGAACTGAGTAATGTGGTGGAGTTGCAGGTGTCATACGCAAACGAGAAGTTGCTGAGCAGCACCTTCACAACAAAGACTACTGCAAGTGGTAGCACCTGTTTCGCGATTTGCCAGTCAAACTCAAACAGGCCTCCACCAGCAATGCCTCCCGATCCATTCGACAGCCATCTTGCAAAGGCATATATGCCAGGCTTCTTGTTGCCTCTGAATGCTCCTCCCTGGGGCGCAGCTGGCTGCGAAGGCGGCACAGCGGCACCAAAGCCTATGAAGTGCAGAGGGTTGCTAGAGAAGCGTAGAAGACTCGAAACAAGTATTAGAAGGATGTGCGTGATGATGAGCTGGGCGTAGGATTGGGTGAGGGGGAATGGGAATCTAGTCCTGTTAGCAACCATCCAACCTGCAGTTCAACGGTTTCCTCACTTGTAGACACCCGTCAACATGATGAAGCGATTCATCAGCAGTAGCCCAAAACTACATCCGCCAACCCAAAAGACCAGCAATCCGACCCAGACCTGCCAGCCCCTCCATGTGCTGAAAAAGAAAGCCCCAGGCCCGCCTTGTTGCCAAAAGCCGCGAAAGGCATGGCTTCCTCTGCCCACGTCGTGGCTAACCAACGGCCGTATGCTGCTCGCGGGCTCGTATTCATCGTCTTCGTCTTCGCTTTGTGCGGCGCTTCGAATGCGTGGGTATGGGCTATTGCTGCGACTCCCAATATCGATCAATGGAACCGCAGGCTGCAGCTCCGACTGCGAGTTCTGCGTTGAGTGACTCCGCCGTGACGTCTCCATCTGCGCGTAGAACTCGACGTCAGAGTGATCCGTGTCGTCGATCGAGCTGGCGCTGGTGTTCCGCCTGTGGACGTTGCTGTCCTTTCTCTTTCTGTCCTTTGGGAGCTGTACCGGGTTCCGCGAGAGATTGCTGAGGAAGTCGAGGGGTTTGCGGAAGGTGTTTTGCGTCGTCCGGGTGAATGCGCGTGACGAATTCATTGTGTCCGCTTCATGGCGGAGAGAGAAGGGAGCGACTGCATGCTGAGGTTTGTTTGGCTATTCGTAAAAGTTGAGCACAGGCAGGTACGAAGGCCCGGTCACGCTGGACCCTGGCTTAGGCTAAGGGGAAGTGGGTCCGGTCATCTCTGGGGACGCGCAACCTCAACACTATGGACAACGAGCATCGTGTTGTCGCAACAACATGTTCTATACTATGTTTACTGGGTATTAATATGCTGGTGTGGCAGGCTAGCAGGGCTATGTCAGCCCCCTGTTCGAGGCTTCAGCGCCTAACCCCGCATATCCCAACGTGCTTTCTTGTTGCTCTCTGTTATATACCTCTGAACAAG
>Ga0265797_10001460_pt1 | contig 41471 bp, 40 predicted proteins | sample P2T30metagenome_FD_192433 | JGI IMG/M metagenome (GOLD analysis project Ga0265797, IMG submission 192433) | Plant litter microbial communities from East Loma Ridge, Irvine, California - P2 T30 | ecosystem: Environmental > Terrestrial > Plant litter > Unclassified | place: USA: California...
CAAAGCTGCGCAACTTCTTACCTACCGTAGCAATGCTACAGACGAAGCGAGCGAGATTTGAGGGCTTCAAAGCTACACAAACTATTCTATAAGATGTGCATATATGCACAACCTGTCCCATGCCTCTTAACATCGAAGCTATGAAGATTACTAGTTATGTTTCTGAGAACGACAATCGACATGTTCGTGGCCACATGTAGGGTAAGAGAGGGTAAAGAGTAACGATGTTCATTGGTGTGTGTGCTGAGCAAAACATGTGGATGACACGAGTGACTGGTTCAAGAAACATCTTCTCATAACTACTCATTGGTCTTGCCGGACATCCCTATGATACACAAAACTCCTCGTCTTTCCATGTCTTCCTCCCAACAACGCCATATCCGGTGTTCGACATTCCACATCTTACTTCTTGGGGTGCTACATTCAATCGTCAGTACACTGTCATATACTCAACATAGCAAGCAGATGGAGACTTACCGCAGGGCAGGACTCGCACGTGCACTCGTCGCCACACTTGCAGTCAGCGCCGCAGTAGAGCACGGGGGTAGAGATGATATCGAGCATATTGAAGGTTCGATCGGTTTTGTTCGAGTTGTTTGTAGTTGAGAATGTGGAAGTGTGATTGAGATGACTTGTGGGAGTTGTAATGAATTGTGGTGCAGAGCGTTCTTCATATACACACTTCGTGCGGAGTGGCGCGTCATCTGTACCGTTCACGGTTATCGGCTTCAACGAAGATGATTGACCCATGATCTCATGCGTGACTTGTCGATCGGGATATTTCCAAGGGTTGTGGATCTGTGGCGCGGAGATGTGGCCGTTTGTTGGGATTGGCGCTGATTGCCTATGGTATCTGCACTACGAGATTCGGCGGTGGCCGGAAAAGCGTGGGACTTGTCATAGGCTTGGTTTGCTGCTTGATAAGGACGTATATGATAGAAGCACGAATAAGTGAGGATTTAGTAAGTGGGAATTAAGGTCAGTAGTTCATCAGTGCCGAATTGTGATATTGTATAATGTAAACGAACAACTACAGGTCAGAGACAAGAGAGCGAGGAACACGCATTTGAAGCAAGCAACGGATCGATGTTGATAAATTGTTTCATTCATTCCACTTGAATTCGGTATCATCCCCATCGTCATTGCACTCCGTTCCACCCATATTGCCCATAACAAAACATCGCCAAAACTCCTCTACACCACATCAGCACACACACCATCAAGCCACACTCAAAATGACACTCACCACTCCCCATCCCTTTTCTCAAACCCAAATCGCGTCATCGACCATCTTAGCTGTTCTACACGACCCATCAGTACACCGTCCATCAAAACAACATGCACGAAAGGGGAGTCTTACAGGGCAGCCGCTGCAAGAGCATGTGTTGCCGCACGAGCAGTTGGTTCCGCAGCTGCATGAGCCGTTGGAGTTGCATCCGCAGTCTTTGCCTGACATGGTGAAAGGTGTTGTTTGAAGTGGTGTGTTGGTGATTGTGATTGTGATTTTGTGTTGGTTTGAAAAGTGTGCTTGAACTGAGTTGAGTTGCTTGGATACTTCTTTCAACTTGGTGCATCGAGTACTTCTTATACCTCTCTCTGCGCAACTTGTGCGGTTTCGCACAGTATCTCAACGGCTGGGCATGTTCCAACTTTTGCGTCACAGAACGCATCTTACTGGCTAGGCACACTCTGCGTGACTTGTGCGGCTGGTAGAAGTGTGGGGAATCGCTAGTTGCGACTTTTGTGCGGTGTTCTAGCCGTGTTCCAGAACCAGCGCTGATTCGTTGGCTTTCTGGAAAAGTGGGACTGCGTGCTTTGTGCGGAGGATTAGCTTACTACTAGAGCGGCGAAAATGATTGGGGGGTTGCGGGTCGGTACGTGAGCAGGACCCGAGTTTGGAAGGAGCGAGACGCATGACGTTTACGCCTATGTAACTTGAAGCCGTGCGGCGGCAAAGGTGTTGTGGCTAGAGATGAGGCTTCAGTGACTGAGAAGACGCTATTGGTTGATTTAGGTCCAGCGTCTCGCTTCCCCCTACGTAAAACCTCGGTGACTGTGAACGCAGGCTCCACGTTCTTGTGATTTCCAAGGCGCTTGTACTTTTGCGCGTGTTATCACGAATTCAAGGGACGAGCTTTTGGATGCCGACTTCCGGTCAAAGTCTATTGAAACTCCTTCTATGCAAGTATTATACAACGGTACTGTATCCAGCGCCGTATCCACTCCGTGCTTTCCGCCTCACATACCATTTCCGCCCCTCATCTGCCCAGAAGACGCAACTGGCTACACTTAATAAGTGGCAAAGATCCAAGAGGCTGAGCGCTTCTGTCTGGAAGACGCCTTGCAGCGGCGGGAAGTACACGACCAGCATCTGTCCAACCAATGATCCAGCGACGGCGAAGTTAAACATCTTATTGTCGAATACTCCGATCTCGCCAGCAAGGACAGACTTCGTGTTCGAGCGGCAGGTGAGTGCGTTGAACATGTCAAAGAGGACGAAACAGGTGAATGTCATGGTAGTGTCGCGTGCGGTGACTTCGCCGTCGGTCGACATTTCGCGGTAGTAGGTGAGGAGGGTGCCAAGCATGATGATTGTCGCGGACTGCAGGACACGCTGTATCAGAGGGCGGGTGAGGACGCGGGCGTTTCGATGGCGGGGTGGGAGAGCCATTACGGCAGGGTCAACAGGCTCGACGCCGAGTGACTGTGCTGGTGGGCCATCCATGAGGATGTCTATTTTCTGTCAGTCTATGCGCATCGCAATATGAGGGGAAATGCCATACTGATCCACAGAATCTGCATGGCATTAAGCGGATTCTTAAAGCCCAGGAAAGTGCTGACGAGGACCAAGCTCAAAGCAGCAGCACTTGTGCTCAGCTGGAAAGTCAAGAAGTTCTGAATGTTATAGAAAATGCCTTTGCCTTCCTCGATGGCATTCAATATGGTCGCGAAATTGTCGTCCGTCAAGATCATGTCGGCAGCCTCTTTCGCAACGTCTGTTCCGAGTCGACCCATGGATATGCCAATATCAGCCTTCTTCAGCGCTGGTGCGTCGTTCACGCCGTCGCCTGTCATGGCTACAACATCGCCTCGCGATTGTAGGGCTTTGATGATCTTCATCTTGTGTTCCGGGCTCGTACGCGCGAAGATTGAGGTCGTCGCAATGGCTTGTGACAGCTCGTCTTCACTCATGCGGTCTAATTCGTCGCCACGGATGACTGACCGTCCAAGCGCTGAGTTTGCGTTGATCGGCATGCCCAAATTCTTAGCAATGGCCACGGCTGTGGTTTCTGCATCACCAGTGATCATAATCACTTTGACCTTCCCAGCCATCAGACGCCGTATAGCTTTGGCGACGCCCTTTCTCGGCGGATCATTCATGCCAACCAGGCCAGCAAAACAAAGACCGCGATAATGTTCGTCATCTCCGAGGCCAGGCTTCGCAGAAACGGCGGGCGTCGAAGTGCCGATCTTACTCCGCCCCTTCGATGTACCGCTTGCAAAGCCCAGCACACGCAGACCTTCCTGCGCCATCGCATCTGCCGCTTTCGTAGCCTCGTCTTTGTGTATTTGATCCAGAGTGACTTCCTTGCCCTCAGCGGTAACATATGTGTCGCATCTGTCTAATATCTTCTCCAATGCTCCTTTGATATATGCAACGTCCTGTCCATGAGACATACCTGTGTTTTGGCTGCCGCTGATAACAACACCCATCCACTTCCTCTCGGAGCTGAAAGGAGTCTCGTATTTGCGCTCGCCAAGGCGCTCGCGGACGTCGTCTTCACCAAATGCATCCAAGAGATCCAGAAGAGCGACATCGGTCGGCTGACCCACCCATCTGCTCTTTACTGCTGAATTATCATCGCCCGAAGTTGACGACAGGACTGCTGCCGTTGACACTGATGCAGCCTGGTCGCTGAGTAATCGAGAGTTGTTGACGATGTTTCCTATCCGAAGAATATTACGCGTCGGAGCATCGAGGCTTAAGCTGTCATCTTTGGGTTTGACCTCAACTGGTGTCGACTCAGCAAAGTGCCAAAGCTTGGTCACAGTCATGTGATTGGTCGTAAGTGTGCCTGAGTGAAGTCAGCCCTGTATCAACAGCATTTTACGGTATGACAGACCTGTTTTGTCAGTGCAGACCACGTTCACTGTGGCCAGTGTCTCTACACTTGGTAGTCGCCGAACGATAGCATCTCGCTTCGACATGCGGAGCACACCTAGCGCAAGTGTGACAGTGACTATGATGGGCAGACCTTCTGGAATGGCAGCGACCGCGAGTGAAACACCAATCTGGAAGACTTCCAGCAGCGCCCAGCCTCTCCAAAGGCCCACGACGCCGATAAATGCAATCACACCAAACGACATGTAGCTCAAGTCTTTCCCGAGCCTGTCCATGGAGAGCTGTAATGGCGTTCTAGGACTCTCAATCTCTTGCAGTGATGCCGAGATTGCTCCAAACTCTGTCTTCCCGCCGGTGCCAATGACAATGCCTTGGCCGTATCCCGACCGCACGAGGGTGCCCATGAAGGCAATGTTCTTCTGGTCGTTGAGTCTAATGTCTGTGCCTACAGTGCCGGTGGCGTCGGAGGCATAGAAGGGCGAGGTTGGGCGATCGGTGCCGGGCGGAGGCGTAATGGCATCTGGTGCTTTGGACACGGGCTCATTCTCTCCCGTGAGGTTCGATTCGTCTATCGCAAGATCGGCGGCGTGGGTGATACGAATGTCTGCTGGTATGCGGTCGCCAGTATGGAATAAGACTAGGTCGCCTGGCACCAATAAGGTCGCAGATATGGTGGCAGATTTCCTCTCTGCTGCCGACAACGATGCCGTGGTATCTTTTAGGTTGTCCAGCTCTATGTCTTCACTCGCAGTCCCATTTGGCGCCCTCTTGGTCGGCGCCTGCTCCGTACCTGCGCGTATGATGTGCGCCGAATGTGGAACTAGCTGGTTGAGCGCTTCCAGGGATTTCTCGGAGCGGTACTCCTGGACGAAGCCCACGGTCACGACGATGGTCACAGCAACTGTTATGCTCACGGCATCGTCAAAGTTGCCAATTATGATGGACACGCCGGCAGATCCCAGCAGCAGCAGGATGAGCGTCTCCTTGAACTGCTTGACGAAACGCAGCCATAGCGGCTCAGGATCCTCGTGGGGCAGCTCATTGTGGCCGTGTATGTGTATGCGCGCGGACGCGTCTGATGCAGAGAGGCCGTGGGTGACGGAGGTCTGGAGTTTCTGGGCCGTGTCTTGGGCGGAGAGGAGGGAGTAGGTGGATGTTATTGACTGCGCACGGCATAATTAGCATAGCACAAGATGCGCCGTGAAGCTCAATTGCAGCATACCGAGGGTCGAGAGCTTTTCTGGCTGGCTGGCGGCCGAGGCTGCAAAGATGACGGCGACGCGGCGCGCGGGGACTTTGACTGCGCATTGGAGGCATGGTACATGGGCAGTGAAGGCGTTGCGGCTCTGGACATGTTGGCAGCATGGCCAGAAGGCCAGAGAGAAAGTGGCCTGTCCGGACGACGGCGAGATCAGGACACGGTAAGCAGATTCGGCTGCTGCATGAGGGTAGTATGGGCAACACAGAGGACGGCGTAAGTTGGGTCTTCGAATCGTGTGTTTTTGTCGACTGTTTAGATCTCTCAAGCTAAACACATCTCAAAAGCACGGTACAGTGTTTTGCAAGCAGGGGCCAGCTGGCGGCGATCCGGGGTGTTCTGGCCGTGCAGTTTCAACGTCACGAACAGGCGCTCAGAAATTACGTAGTACAGCTTCCAGTCCAAGTCAACGATAACAGAACATACGGTAGCGACCATCAGGGGTTATCTGCGCAAAGACAGTCTCGTATTCGTCGAGCTGCATCAGTCGAGGTCTCACAGCGTCTGGCCTTGGCAGGTACCGAATCCGGCGGCAGGGCTCTGCGTGGTCGTCAAGTGATGGCGCGCTTTTTAGCAGTGATGTCATTGCCTTGGCTGCATAGAGGAAAAGAGAGCGGCGAAGTTCATCCCTGTTGGTGACCGTCTGATGTTCGATGAGCAGCAACATTTGAAAGACGTGTTGTGCTTTTGAGAGGAAGGCGCAGTGTTGTAAGAAAGACGATAGTACTCAAGTGACTGGACTATTTGAGTGATAGAAGTGTGCTTAGAATTGTCAAAGTGCCTTCACTTTTGCAGGTAATTGCAAGCATTCCCGCGTTTTTGTATTCAGTGTTGTGGTGGTCTCGTCGCAGCAGAGTCCAGCTGGTTCGCGCCAAGATTCGTGGTCGTCTTCCCAGCCTCACTCTATACCAGCCTCGCAACCCTGCTTGCTCCCGGACCATCACCAGCGCGCGCATCCTCAACACCATCGCCGCTACTTTTTGCTGACTTTCACTGCCATTGACACGGTTGCGCGACACCTGCAGCACTATTTTTGCACGTGCCGGCGCGCGAGAACTGCCGCGCATCCCCTCGCCGCCAACGCGCCGGTATAAACAACAACGCCCGACGCGCTCCATCGCTTCCCCTCCGCACCCACACCCGCCCTCCCTCCACCACCAAAATGTTTCTTCCAGAGGACCTTCTGTACAAGTCTGGCCAGCTCGCCCGCGTCTGGCTGGCGGCCAACCAGCACAAGAAGCTCACCAAGGCCCAAGTCCTGCAGGACAAGATCGACGAGGACATCGAGGTCATCATCCGCCCAGACAAGGCCGCCGGCGGTCCCCTAGCACTGCGCCTGAATGGCCAGCTGCTTCTCGGTGTAGTGCGCATCTACCACCGCAAGGCGCACTACCTGCACGATGACTGCAACGACGCGTTGTGGAAGATCAAGATGGTAACTAACATTTGTCTTTCACACAAGACCATGACTGACGCGTCCAGGCTTTCCGCCCGGGCAACATCGATCTGCCTACCCAGACCCACGTCGCGAACCCCACCAGCCTGACCCTGCCCGACATGATCACCGATCTCGACCTGTTGGCTCCCATGCCCGACCCGTCTCTGCTGTTGTCGCAGACTCTAGGCGCGAACCTCGACTTTGGCAATGCAGCTATACCGGACTGGGACAACAGCCAGTTCCTCTCCGGCAGCATCGAGCAGCCGCGCATGGATCTCATGGACGTGGAAGAAGACGATCTCAACATTGACTACGGAGACAACCTGGACCTGCCGACCGCCTTTGACGATGGAACGAGCATTGAGATGGGCCGTAACCATCCTCTCGACTTGCAGCGCCGTGCTTCTGAAGAGTTTGGCACAGATCTGAAGGACATGCCTGAGGACGATCTTGGGATTGACTTCGGTGACGACCTGACGGAAATGCCACCCGCGCCTGAGATGAACTTCAACGACGACATGGATATCTCAATGGGCGGCATGGCAGAGACGGATCTTGCCGCTGAGCCCTCCTTGGCTGCCGACTTGCCCGTGCGGCCAGCTCGCGAAGAATCTCCCCTCAGCGAGCTAGGCGAGGAGGACGCCACTAGACTCGCACAGGAGGTTGCTGACCAAAATCGGTCTGCATTTGAGCCCGAGCAAGAGCAAGAAGAAGAGTCGGTCCACCAGGCCAGGGCCAAGCGCCGCAGGGTCATCGGACAGGATGCCGAGACCATGCTATCGACTGCTACACTCCGGGAGCAGCAACAGAATCGCGACAAGATTTTGAAGCCTGCTTCGTTCCTCCCCCGCGACCCTCTCCTCATGGCTTTGATCAACATGCAGCGATCCGGTGGCTTTGTTTCCAGTATTCTTGGAGACGGCCGCAGCCAGGGCTGGGCGCCAGAACTACGCGGTATTTTGTCTTTGGAAGTCGTCTCACGTCCAAGCCAGAAGCGCAAGCGTGATAGTGGCGTTGCCGACCTAGGCACGGACGAAGACGAGGCAGCTGCTGGAGCTGAGAAGACCCCGCAATTGGAGTATGAGCTTGACGACCCTACCCTGGGCGACATGGGCGGCATTGGAGGTGACAATACCGCTCTTGGAGGATCTGACGACTTTGTCCAACTTCCTGACGACCCAATTCAACAGCTGGACGACATGGACGACCTCAATTCGCCAATCGCAGACAACTTCGACGACACAACCGCTCCATTGATCCATCCTGAGGAAAGCGGGCCAGTTTCACTTGGAACGAAGCACGCTGTTCATCTTTTGCGAGACCGATTTGGACCTGAAGCCGAAGAGAGCGAGTCAGAACGCCAGAAGCGCAGCCTCGTATTCCAGGACATGCTTCCCGAGACACGGACATTGCGAGCGGACGCCACCAAGATGTTCTTCGAGGTCCTTGTCCTGGCCACAAAGGACGCGATCAAGGTCGAGCAGCCCGGCAGCGAGCTTGGTGGGCCTCTCCGTATCCGAGCCAAGCGAGGTCTTTGGGGTCAGTGGGCAGAGACTGCTGCTAGCGGTGAGATCTCTCAGACTCAGTCGGCAGTGCCAGCGGAAGTGGACGCGCCAGCCGAGGCCATCTTGCAAGGCCCTCCGGAGGTCTCTGTGTCTGCGTAAGAGTTGGTCGTCGTCATTCTTCGGTTTTGATTCTTGGTACGGTGGCATGACTTGAAGGCAGACAGCCTCATCTGGCGTCGTTGGCTGGATACCCTTTCTTAGATGTTTATGACTACACAGGTGTTTGGGAGGTGTATCAAGGCGTATTACTGTAGTCATTTGTGTCATCATCAGTAGGATAGTGTCATGCAACAGGAACGTATTAGCTCTTTGAATCTTGTCCACGTGCTTTTCGTGTTATTTCAACTATGCCACCAGCTGACTATGCAACCTCTCATCCATGAGCGAGGTTTTTGGGGTCGCAACGCACGGTTGTCCATCTTGAAGATGACGTCGCGGGGTCGCTTGCAGGGATCATGTGTCTGATCGAAAAATTATCTTTCACCAGTCATCTCTCACACATGCCCACGCGAAATGTCAAGACTACATACCGCCTCTGCTTCCTCTCTCGTTGCTGCCCTCTGGTGCGAGTCGCGCGGCCGGATCTTGCTCGCTATACTGCCACGCTGAGAAATACGGTCACATTCGCGAAACATTTTACCGGACGTCGTCATTGCTCTCAACTAGCTACAACAATCACAAGAATGGAGACCAACATACTTTCAGTAGACCCACAAAAGCTGGGCAACATCACGTTCAAGGGGTCGGCCGACGACTTGATTGATAACTGGGACATCGAATACGCAGAGGGGGAGGACTATGCGAGCCTGAAGAGAGCTGCCAAAGAGCTAGTCGATACCGATACGCCCGTCGCTTTTCCCACAGAAACTGTGTACGGTCTAGGTGCAGATGCGACAAGGAGCTCGGCTGTGAAGGCCATCTTTGCTGCGAAAGGAAGACCAGCCGACAACCCTCTGATTGTCCACTTTCATTCTCTCCGACAACTGCGTGCTTTACTTTCTGGGGAGCAGGAAAGTACCAGTGAAAACATAGCGACTGGACGCGATCCGATTCCAGACATCTACAGACCATTGATCGAGCGATTCTGGCCCGGACCGCTTACCATAATCCTACCCGCGCCTGCCAACTCGATACTTGCGCCAGAGGTCACAGCAGGTCTTACCACCTTTGGCGCGCGTATACCACGCTCGATCCTAGCGCTTTCAGTCCTGCGCCTCTGCGATCGACCGCTCGCTGCGCCTTCCGCAAACGCCTCCACTTGTCCTTCGCCAACGGCCGCAGAGCACGTCTTCGACGACCTACAAGGGCGAATACACACAATCATCGACGGCGGTCCATGCGAAGTCGGTGTGGAAAGCACGGTTGTGGATGGCTTATCAAGTCCACCCAGTATACTTCGACCTGGTGGTGTCACTGTAGAGCAGCTGCGGCAATGTCCAGGCTGGGAGCATGTGAGCATCGGGTACAAAGACAAGCAAGAAGGAGGTGCGAGCAAGCCGAGGGCTCCTGGAATGAAATACAGGCACTACAGTCCCAAGGCAGAGGTTGTGCTGTTCGAGGCTGGCGCTGGAGAGCCTAGCTTGGAAGAGCTCAAGACGAAGCGCAGTGTGGGAATCATACGGACGAAGAGCTGGGCGCCCGCGCTGGGTCTCGACGGCGAATCAAACACGATGAATCAATCCAACGGACACACAAACAACATGGTGTCGGCAAAACGCACCGCCACCGAATCAAGCAGTCCTACTGCCAGCATGTCGAATCTTCTTCGCTCCGTGATTCAGCATCAAATACCACACGCGCAACAGTACAGATTGGCGACGAGGGATCCGGGAATCTGGGATATTGGCCTCGGAGCCGAGACAGAGGACGTCGCGAGAGGCTTGTTCTCTGCGCTGAGAGAGCTGGACAAGAAGGGTGTGGATGTGATATACGTCGAAGGAATTGATGACAAGACTGGCGACGACATTGCAGCTGCGGTCATGAATCGGCTACGCAAGGCTGCCGAGATACGCGTGTGAAGCAGTGTAATAATGTAAGAGAACTACTTGTGAAAGGAGTCTTAAATGGTCGACGGGTAGTCTTTGGGGAGAACTTATGGACTATTCAGCAGCAAGCAGTCACGAGCCATTGCATTTCAGAACACTTCCATTGTGCTTCAAAAAAATATCGAATAAGACGAGGAGCGTCGTCACTGCCCTTCGCACTCCTATTGGCGGCTACATTCCACCCTATCATTGAAAGCCTCGCACAGGTTGTACAACTCGTGACCGGATGGGTTTGTGTGTGACATCAGTTACTAGGTGACGTATCAGCAAACAACAACACCTCCCACACTTATGGGGAAGTGGTACGTACTCTGCCCGCGTATTATGATGAACGCGTTCGTGAATAGAGTCGCGTACTGTATGCACATGCGCATAAACACCTAAACTTCACCGACTCGAGAATTTCTATCACTTCCGTTGATTCTTCACGATCAACATCACCTCCGTGGCGCAGTGCGCTTTTCTATTTAGCTTCCCTATTTCTCTCTCTATCATCGTGCCTACACTTCTTCCATTCATTCTCAAACCACACATACATACAATTTGAGCATGCAAACTTACTACACCGGCATCAGCCTCTTCGCTCTCCTAGCAAGTGCACTTGCTTTACCTCACGACGACCCCTGCAGAAATTTCGCGAGACTTAGTACGACTGTGGTTGTTACGATAACGCGCACGGTTGAAGAAGGAGCGAGCTTGACGACGGTGGTATCGAGTGCGACGAAATGGACTCTGATAAGTCAGGCTGCACCACCAGCGAGCTCTGCAACTCTACCATCAATTTCACCACCAACACCTTCTTCCGCGCCCCCAAACGGCTTCTCAACCTCAGCACGCACAACATGCCCACACACCACGTCCCATATCATTTCCCCTACACCAAGCCCCTCACCACCACCCAACAAGCAAGAATCTCACAAAGACGACTTCCACATGCTCCCCGTCAGCCTGTCTTCAGCATCTCGCCCGACAAGCGACGTGCAGTGGTCAAACGAAGACCAAGTAGTCCACACGTACGACACGGACGTTCACATCCGCCGCGAAGCCAACAGCGCAGCCCGACGCCGCAGCACACCGCTCTGGCACCGCTTCTTCGCGGCCGCGCATCCTTTACAAATCGTTCGTGACGGGGATTTCGACGCGGACGATGATGATAGCGAGTGGTATGCGAAGACAGGCGAGGAGTGTATTGCGTGCGAGAAGGGGAGGGACGTGGTGTGCATCGGCAAGATGCACTTTGGGTACTGTGATGAGGGGTGTGTGGAGCCGAGGAGGTTGGGGGATGGGATGAAGTGTGTTGATGGGAAGATTTGGGGGGCGAAGAGGATGGACGGATAAGAGGGATGAATTAAGTTGCTTTTGGGGTATACAGTAGCGTATGTGTTTTTGAAGATGGTTTGAGGAACAAGGCAGTCGTGCGCTATCGTTCTAGTTGTTGTTCTTCTCATTATGTATGCGTGATGTCGAGGGCAGTGGGTTCGATGTTCCTTCACGTACACCTTTCCAATAACTACCAGATAAAATAGCAGAACTTCCACATACAACCAATGCAGTGAGACAGCATACGCCCGTCATCACTGCGCACGATGTTTTCCGTCGGAGAAAGCTGTGTCTAGATCTGTGTATCGCATGCACCTCCTACACCTCACATCCACATTAATATAATCATAACTCAACCATACTTCTTCCACATACGACCATAGGCGAAGGAATTCACTGGATCCCGTTCGCTCTCCTCTTGTTAAACCTTCGACCGGTGGATTAGTAGTCAGGTGGGTGACCACTGGCGAATACCCGCTGTTGTATGTTTTTTTTGAACTTTTTTTTAGAGTTTCACTTTTTTTTATGTGCCCGATTGAATGGAGCTTACCAACCAGATGCTGTGTCCTGTGTTCCATTTTCTACTTACATGACCAATACAGCGCTGGCCTTTGGAATAACAGGAATGTCAACAGAAGACCTATCAGTTTGCTGTGTTTAATAGCTATGAGACAATACGAGATCTAACAACTGCCAACAACTGTAGCAACGACTGAGTCCAGACGACTATGCCGCACTCTTGCATTACCTCTGCGAACCGGGCGCACATCGTGGGGCGTACCTAAAGAGGCGTTCAGGAGAGCTCGCTTTGTGTATGGGCCTCCTATGCTTCGCACGGGCAATCCTTTAGGATTTTTCGGATGAAACTGTTTGGACCGAGTATAGTCGTGGACAATGACACGTCGGTGGACTCAGATCCTGATGACAGGTTTCGTTGAGGTGCTCAAGCACTCACGTTTGCTAAGTGGCAGTGACGTGCCCGCACGGCGGGGGGAACCCTTCCGTTCAGCGAGGGTACTGCTCGCCGCCCAATTCCATCTCTGGTGGGATTGAAAAGGGAACGTGATGGATACCATAGCTACAGTCCTCGAGCTGCGCAAGCTCCTCGGGGTGGTTGTAAATACGCGGCAGAAGTAGCTGGGAGAAGGATTTGAATTTTATTTGGTGTTTCGCAGACGCAGCCTCGAATATTGGAGAATAGAAGCCGGCACAACCCCAATCGATCAGCCAAACCTGGCTCTTGGTGTCCAGGATGAGGTTTCGAGGGCTGAGATCTCCATGAACGAGGACAAAGTAAGGACATTGCAGGGGTAGAGTATCCTGCAAGGCTCGCTTGAAAAGCTTGCTCATGTCGAGTTTCCAGGTAATCCACTTCTGAAATACTTCTTTGGTTGGAAACGGTCCTGCACCATAGTCACTGAACCACGTGCCATGGGACACTCCTCCGCCGATAACGCCTGGCTGATCGCAGTGTACAGATTGAAGCTGATTAACCATAGCCGCAACATGTTCAACCACGCTTGCCCGAGTAGCGAGACCAAGTTCGTCCCAACATGTGTCCAGGGAAGGACCCTCAATGTAGTCCATGACTATGTAGCCTTCGACATCAAAAGACGACGAGGTATGCCCAATGCTGAAACAGCGGTAGGCTTGAGGCAGTCTTACTCCTGGAAAGTTCGTTGCGACGTGAATCATGGTCTCGCCTTCTGAGGGTAGAACAGTATTCCCGAATTTCATGACTAGAGTTTTGGACAGTCGTACGACTTTCAGGCGCGCAAGCGAGTGAAGCACTGGAGCAACTTTGCCATATGCTACAAGTTCCTCCTCTGGCATCGAAGAGATATCAAAGGTTGCGCCATCTAGTGGGAATGTAGTCGAAGGGTCTCGAGCGGCAGGTTACGTTCTTTGGTGTTTTTCCATCGCAAGCAGAGACAGGGCACTCACATCGACATAGGTTTCGAACATCGTGCACGGCCGAGTGGTGAGTATTGCTCACAGATATCAAAACGATGGAATCAACAGGGAACTATGATATTGGTGAGTTATTTTAGGTTGTTGCTGCGATGTAGTTGCGTACTTTCCTAGGGCGTGACGAGGTACCGATAGGGGCTAAAGTATTACTACGGTAAACGAGAAAATGCGCTGCTTGCGGCGAGGCAGGTACGAAGTACGGTAGCAGTGCCGACACCACCGGCAGTGCAAACAGCGCACCATACAGTCGGCAACGGATCGCGAACTCCACCAATATGACGGAACACACCTAATTATTCCGGCAACAACACAATAAAGGCCATATATCATATCCGAGAGGACAAAACAACGACCTGTCAGTGATGAACAGATGCCAGCGACGTGCAGACAGATCCCACCTCCAATTGCATACGAGAGAGCTCGCACATTACTGGAGCAGTGCTAGAGAGACCGCAGAATGGGAGGTAGCAGCGGCGGACGGAGAAGGAGGGTCCATAACAGAACGCACAATGGCAGCAACCGCATGTAAGAGGCCTCGCATACTACTGGTGCAGTGCCAGGGAGGTCACAAAACATGCAATGGCAGCGGCAACATGAAGACTTCGTAAATCACTAGTATGGTACCTGAGAGGTTAGATGGGCAGTCAGCGCCTGCGAGTAGCAACCGCAGCGCTCCGAAACAGTGGGCGCGCGAGTCTACACCAACGGAGCGCGAGGGAGTATGATAGACGACAGCGAACAACTAAGGGAAACATCACCAATAGCAAATGTGGGCGGTTGAGACCAAAGGACAATAGTAACCCACAGGCGCAAGCGGCACACCCGAGACTGTCTAGAGACGCACACAAAGCATACGATAACGGGTGATCTCACCCAGTACAAGTAAGCCGTCGGGAGCTGCTTCCACGAGTGGCCAACAGGTTCTTTTTTCGTACATCTACACAGCGGTGATGGTCTTGCATAGGCCCTTCACGACCGATCTCAATTGGTAAATATACTCACTAACAAAACTGAATTCATTCATTGTTGAGCTTTACGCGCAGTTCCTGAAGATTTAAGTGGGGAGATATGTGTTGGAATACTGTGCCGCACGCTTCTTATTAAGCTAAGCCTCGAGATTTTTAAATTTGACTCTTGCTCTCAGCTCTGCATTGTAGAATCTATAGCTCTCGCGCTCACACATACGAAACAAAAGTATCGGGCCTTCATCACGTCCCGTTCCAGCTCATCGCTAAAAGATTCACAATAATTCCAGCCGGTTTACCATGAGCGCCGTCAGAAACCGTATAAGAATTGATGATATCTCTCAGAGGATAGTACGTTAACATCTCTTCGTGCGCTCCATTAGTCCCAGCTTCCTCTTTTCGAATACATCCTTACAATTTCTCAAATTGGCCATCGTCCTATCGTCTCCTTGTCTATCATGGTTGCGACATCAATCACCTGTACTCCACGACTTTCCCTGATATACCATTACTACCTCGGAAACGATTGAAGACATGTCAGGCCACAGTTCCAACCCTTTAGCTCGTCTCGCCGCCCAACAGCGAGCCGCAAGGGAGGCAACCACTGCTGAACCAATATCTTACGTGCCTGTCGCGAAAAAGGACGAAATCCTAGTCTATACTGTTCAACGAATCTATGCAGTCTGTCGTCCGGTATCTGGCACTTCTGAGACTGGAGAAACGAATCACTGGACCTTGACGTTCGATGTTGGCGAAGGGACAAGTGTTAGGATGGATGTCCAGCCCAATCCCCAACAACCCCACACAAATGGCGGCTTTAAAGCCTAAGCTATTCTGTCTCTGCTGAAGTACCTGGTCACGAAAGAGGCAGAAAGGTGTGACTCAGTATCTGTCACGTATGACAGACCGGTCAGCTGGTACGTTGACTGTTTGTCAACGGGAGGGCGTTTCAGATATGCATTTTCTCCTGATGGAGTCCGCTGCAGAAAGTGGATTACCGATACCCTGCAGCTTCTTGCGGATATTGGCGAGGTAGACAAAGCTCAAGCTGAATCAGCTAGAAACGCTATCGCATATCTTTGGCCCGCCCGCACTCCTTCTCCCCTTGTAGGTGGGACGTACTTTGACTGAGGAATAGAACAACTGCTGGACACATTTGATTCTGCAGATGGTAATACTTACACGTGGCTTATGCGTGAGCTTCGGTCAAACACATTGGCGCATTGTTTTGTACATCGTTTCGCTTTGTTTCGCTACGAGTATTACAGCTGTTAATCTTCTGTCATCTGCCGCAAATTTTCGGGCCACCCGATGTCTGTCACCTCATTTCCTATATCTCTTTGCTGTTACAGCCGAAAGTTATGTACTATCTATCAAATCAAACCTCTCGATACATTCATCCAGATCAATCAAATGTGAACTCAAATCTACAAGACGTTGGTGCCTTACTCTTACCCCGCTAGCACCTGAATTCGTCGCACATAGCAGCATTGGCACAAGTCTGACGCTCCGCCTTTGACACTGATTTCTTTCTGTTCGGTAGCCCTGAGGTTCCTGCTCCTATGAGCGTGTAATTAGCTACCTAACCTGTTGGCTTAGCCTATCTCCATCCCCAGATGCTCTTTCTGTACCGTACCATTGTATCGATAACAGGAAGTCGCTCACTAAACATTACATGAACTGCTTGTTTCCAGAGATGAGAGATAGTGACGGAGTCGTGAGGCCAAGACATCGTCGTGCGGAAACACCATGACTGCATACAGCATAGCTATACGATTCTTCCGCATCCAGGTCACCAAATTTGGCGTTCAGTGCGTCCGGAATGATGAGAGAGTATGTGACGGAACATTGGCTGACTTGAGACTTGTTGTGCAGCTAGCTCCCGGCCGGGGCAGATGGTAGTAAGCTGCTGAACTCAGTACGGTTCTACTCACCAGCAGAAGCCTTCACAAATAGCGAGTATGAGTTTCCGATGGTCGAAACTGTCGATGCGATCAAGGCTTGAATGCAGTCCTTTCGGAGGGTCGCATCTGGTTAAATGTAAAGTCATAACTTAGAATGATGAGTTGAGGATTCGAGAACAGAACACCGTTAGCAGTAGAGTCAAGTTCTTTGGAGGGCACGAGTCTATCCCCAGGAGCTCGTAGTAGCGTACTGTACCTAACAGCAAGCGACTTACTTACCAAGGAGATGATATTGTCCGCGACGGTACGAAACTAGGAAATCGACACGTGAAAACTTTCCGAGTGTTCAAATGTTTCCAGGACTTTTACTTGCGGAAGACGTCCCGGATCCTTGCTCTTTTAGTTTTCGCTCGTAGCTGGCCACAGGTGTTACAACTCAACTTCGAGGTGCGGTCTTTTCTGGCGGCCTGTACTCCGCCTGTGGTAATTCGTATCTTTTAGGCTCATGTACGCTATAGAGGTAATGACCTATCAGATGCAAGTTGTATTTGCGACGAACTAAACCAAGCTTCCCCACATCCACAAGCTTGGGACGTTGCATCTCGGAGCGAACCGTAAACTACAGCCAGGCTCGACAGCAACCTGCGGATCCGAGGCTCGATTTGAGGAGCGCAGCTCCGCTCTAGTAAGTCGGATCCTGTATCCTCGTATCTTTCCAAAAAGGCAGTGCGTTGCGCCTCTCCGATATTGGAGGATGGAATTTTCCCGCGGGTCGACTCTGGGCAACGGCTTTCAAGCGAAGAACAAGGGTTGCATGTCGATCCTGTCCTCCAAGAAAAGTTGTCGCATGAGCTCCTGACTGAAGCGCCAACGTCTGACAGCACGTCAAGCAGCTGTCTAGGACGGCACGCATGTAGCTGCGGGTAGAGCCTAGATGTTCTAGCAAACACCGTGTGCCAAAACTCCCGATGTCGTGTCCGATTGGTAACCAACTTGTTCCGGATCTTTACACCGCCATGTCGGGTCCGCTCAAGTGGGACAGCAACATCGTGTGTCTGGAGTTGTCACAGTTGCTCAAGACTGGCGAAACGTCGTCTGCAACATGCCTCAGAGTGCGTCCGAGCTCTGACTGATGACGGCGGATCATTGACGTTGGATTATCATGCCACCAACGACCTGGTCTCAGGAATCTGAATATCGAATGCCTCGAGGCGAGCTGCAGCGCAAGCCGATGGTGTTCAAGGTAGCGTAGCTAAGTGGGTTTGTACCGCTTCCGAAATATGATCGGCATCTGTGTAGCGCCCATCCAGGCTGGAGTCGAGGTCCAAAGAAAATGCAATAAATAATGTACCTAGTACTGCGCCTTCCAACCCGTTTAATTCCGATCCATGCATGGCTCGTGCTTGGTCCACGGCCCCAAATCTCCGCGGCTGTGATGCGTGTTTATTGGCCAGTAAGCCAACGTCAGGCCATCGCATATTTGTTTTAGGGTCGCAACAATAACGGTGTGCTCCTTCAATGCCCCAACCCAGCCAGCTGTTAAAAGCCTCACGTCTCCCTTGGATTGTCCGGCAGACTTCCTACTTCAAATTCACTACCACCCGTTCTTTAGCCTCTGTAGCAACTGACACAATGCCTTCCGCAACCCGACCAAGCCCGCCTTCCCGGCAACTAAGCACCACGTACGATATGCTGCAGTCTACAAATCGCTCATATGCTAACTTGTTCATAGGAGCGTAGATTTCGACTCGTCAAATCCTCTGGAGATCCGAAAGTACCTTGGTACCTATGGCCTGACTCCTCCAGCGATCGAGAGCTTCGAGGTTCAGACTCAGCGATGTTAGTTGCGAGCCGGAACAGCCTGCCGGTGAATGCTTGACTCACACCGCCGCAGGCCTCAGACTCCTCGCAATGAAGACGACCCCAATTGAGAAGTTCCAGTACCTCGTTCACCTCAAAGCCACCAATGTACATCTGTTCTACAGGCTGTTGTCGGAAAACATCAAGGTACGCGAGAAACATTCGAAAAACATGTTTGCTCCAATTGACATGCTCAGGAATTGACACCCCTCATCTACACCCCGACCGTCGGCGAAGCCTGCGTCAGATGGCACGAGATCTGGACACAGCCTGAGGGTATGTACCTATCCTGGAGCGACCGCGGCAACCTCCGCCAAATACTCGACAACTGGCCGCACAAGGTGGATATCACTGTCCTTACCGACGGTTCGCGTATCCTAGGTCTCGGTGACCTTGGTGTGAATGGTATGGGTATTCCCGTGGGCAAGCTGGCCTTGTACACGGCTTGCGCTGGTATCAAGCCAGACGCTACGCTGCCCCTCACTCTCGACTTGGGCACAAGCAACCAGGCCCTGCGTGAGGACCCGCTATACATGGGCTCCAGGAGACCCAAGGTCACTGCGGAGGAGGAGAAGGAGTTTCTTGACGAGCTCATGATTGCTCTCACTGACAAGTGGCCCACGTACGTACCTTGCATATTTGACCAAAGAGGTAACTGATCGCGTGACAGGATCGTCATCCAATTCGAGGACTTCAAGAACCCTTTCCCTGCTCTCGAGCGCTACCAGAACTCATACAGCATGTTCAACGATGATGTCCAGGGAACTGGCGCCGTCATCGTTGGCGGCTTTATCAACGCCATCAAGGCCTCGGGTACCTCCGTCAGGAATCACAGGGCCGTCTTCCTCGGTGCTGGTAGCGCCGGTGTAGGTGTAGCTAAGCAAATCGTCGAGTTCTTCAAGAAGGAAGGTTTGACTGAGGATGAGGCACGTCGCAAGTTCTGGTTCGTCGATTCCAACGGCCTGGTCACGCGTGATCGTGGCGACAAGCTCGCAGATCACAAGGTGTACTTCGCCAGGGACGATAACAACGGTCGCCAGTACCAGTCCCTTGGTCGTTTGATCGACTACGTTCAGCCCACGATTCTCATGGGTCTTTCGACGATTGGCGGTGCCTTCACCAAGGACATCATCCAAAAGATGGCCAAGCTCAACGACAGGCCTATCATCTTCCCACTCTCCAACCCTTCAAGCAAGTCGGAATGTACCTTCGAGGAAGCGGTCATCAACACCAACGGCAAATGTCTTTTCGCTTCCGGCTCGCCATTCCCGTCCTTGGAATGGGAGGAGAAGCTCCTCACGCCCGGCCAAGGTACGTTCAAGTATTGACGTTATGGCTCACCAGCAATAAGCTAACAACACATAGGAAACAACATGTATGTCTTCCCAGGTATCGGCCTCGGCGCTATCCTTTCACAAGCCGTGTCCATCACTCAGGACATGATCTACGCCTCCGCAGAGTCGCTGGCGGCCTCGCGCAACAAGCAGGAGGTTGCTGACGGCTGGCTGTACCCCGACATTCGTCGCATCCGCGAGGTCTCCGTTGTCGTGACTCGTGGAGTCATCCGCGCCGCACAAAAGAACGGCGTTGACCGCGCTACGGACCTGCGCAACCTCGACGATGCGCAGCTCGATGCGTTCATCGTGGAGCGCATGTACAACCCGTTCAACGAGCGCGATGGTGCTGGCGCAGAGGTCAACAAGCTCATTGCTGGTGTCAACGGCCACTCTAACGGTGTCTCGGACGGCCACTCGAACGGAGTCAGCCAAATCACGAATGGCGTCTCACACTTGTAAAAGGTTTCTGCTTCCATACATTCTTCTGGCGCTTGGGGAATGCATAATTCATGTCATCGATCGTCAAAAGCATAGACTCTGCTTGGCGACTGGACGCGGTCCCTCAGCTGGACGGACTGACACGATACCCTACTGCATCTCTTTCCTACTTTTTTTCGCGGCCTGTAATCCACGATAGATACTTTGAAAGCGATTAGCGTCCATCTTCTGAATAGATGTAATATAATTAGGACTTCGAAAGGACTTGATTCTCCAGTACATCCTGCTAACTTGTTGGCCTAGCCTGTACATTTTTCATCCCTGTTACAAATACCGCTTTGTCATGGTTCGCAACATGTAGGGGAACAGGTACGCTAGCTACCGGTAATCGTTTGCTAGCCTACTTAGCTGCGAAGAACTTGATCCACCAGTATATCAGCACAGCATCTCATGATCGGGCGACTCCAGTTGGGCTGCGTTTGAAAGACACGGCCGTATACGATTTATTTACGGAATTAGTATAACATGCCAAAGAACCACCGACGCCGCGCTATGCCAAAGAACAAACTATCTCTTCGTAATCGCACCACGAACAACCAGCTATCTGTTCCAATGATTAGCCCTGCTGCTGCTGCCGCTTCAGGTTCTCTCGCCACTTCTCGCCGCGGACCAAGATCAAGACTATACCTGGAATGCAGACAATGTCGAGAAAACCGAAACCAGTAAAGGCCCAGCCCCATCCTAAGGTTTTGAGAAAGCTCACCATGGTCGCGGCTGCAATGGCTCCAGCAATGTTGCGTAGGAAACCCCCTAACGCCACCAAACTGGCCGTCTGAGCCGGATCGCACTCGGTTTGGAAGGACGTGCTAGTAACAAAGACGATGGACACGCCAATCGCTGCCAGAGCGGAACCAACAAGGGCCATCCACGCGGGTGCTTGTGTTTTTGCAAACCAGCCAAACATCATCTTGCCGGCTGCTGCCAGGAAAAACCCAGGGATCTGCAATGCCACCCTTCGCTCAGGATGAACCTTCCCGTCTTTGCTGCTCGCTTTGGCCTTCTGTCGCATCCAGTCCGAAAGACGACCAACCGCGATCGAAGCGATAAACATGGCAATACCAGGGCAGAGATAGGCATAGCCAATTTGCGCATTGCTGAACTCGTAGCCTTTCTCTCCAAAAACGGTTGGAAAGGCTATATACATGCCGTAGAGGCCTGCGAATTGCAGAGCCCCGTTGAAGGATACGATGAGATGAGGTGGGTATTTGAGTAGGTGCATGAACTTTCGGAAAGATGGGCGAGGGGCTTTGGGGACTTTAGAGTCGGTACATGGTTTCGTTCGAAGACTCCTTGGAATCTGGAACCAGGGTTGCTTTGCGACGGCTGTACCATTGCCCACTAATGACCGCAGGGTTTCTGGCATACTGAAGACGATCGCGAGATACACCGGCAGACACGTAATGGAGAGGATGCCGAAGACCCACCTCCACCTGCTTTCGGATGCGAACTGACCTCCAATTACTGGCCCAATGATCGGGCCCAGCTGAGGTCCCATCAGAAACCACGCTATTGCAGACGCTCTTTTGGCTGGTTCGGTGATATCTGCCACTGTGCCTGCTCCCACAGAGAAGACAATACAGGAACCAAAGGCCTGGAAGATCCTGAGGACGTAGAGTAATGCGATGTGCGGAGGAAGTAGCGCGAGCGCAGTGTTCGCAATGAGGAAGCTGGTCAGGCCGACAATATAAACGAGCTTTCGACCTCCCACATCTGAGGCTGCGGCACCAAATAGCGGCTACATGTCGTCAGTGTTGGACCCATGACTAATTTCTGGCTTACTTACGGCAATTGCGAAGACGACCATGTACATCGAGACCGTACCGTTGATAGCTGGTTCTGAAGTACTGAAAATCTTCTGGAAGAGACGAAGAGAGGGCAGGTAGACAGCACCGCATAGTGGGCCGAAGAAGCCTGCTGCGGTAACAACTCCGAGAATGAAACGTCTGCGGTTGATCGAGAAGGCAGAGTACGGAGGAGGCGCCGTCACTTCTTCCTCCTTGTTCAATGAGACCTCTGCCTCATCAATCGAATTTGCTCCAGCAGAGTCGTCGTCGCTGTCGATGCTGTCTCGACATCTGTCGTACATGTGCGCCTTTTTAAGTTCGATTGGAGAACGCATGGCGAGGTCTGATGTTGATTGCGATCTACGGTTGGGCCCCTATGGCTCAAGTATGAAGTGATTTGTGCGCGTTTGCTCGAATGCACCGCCTGCTTGTCAAAGCACAGCACAAGGCCATGCTTCGTTGGGCCGGTTAGGTGCGTCTGCGACAGTCACACAAACTTTGTGACTGGTCCACGCATATCGATGCATGGTCCCGCGAGTTATTTACATCTGTGCTACCTGCAGTGCCAGCTACGGCCATGGCGAAGTGGCGCCAAGTGACCCGCTTTCTCCTCTCAGCCAGCCTAGGGCTGAGTTCCTCCCGCTGAACTGGTGCAGTTGGATCTGACAGAAGTTAGCAAATGCAATCTATGTCTTTTTCAAAGGCAGTGAGTGGATTGGAGCGCCCATTCCAACGTACGTGATGAATCGCGGTACGCAGTCTGTCAGATACGTAAGAAGAATCTCCGATTGTGGGCTGTTCAAGATTCACATGCAGTTCATGGAAGCGAGCTTTTGATACAGAGGATAGTGAGGATTAGCGAAACTGGCGTATTGCTTACACCGCCGATCATCCATCCTGCGACTGGGGAAGCGTGAGGCTGAACTACTAGCGCGAGTCAGCTCATGTAGGAGCACACTAGGAGCAGCAAGAATTCGTGATCGATCAACTCAAGGAAGCCGTTGACCAAAGTATAGCCTGTATATCCTCAACACGTTTTACAAGGACGTCTTGCTTATTTTAAAGCATATCCTGGATGGACAAGCTACTTTTTGTTGCTGTAAATATGGTCGTAATCTTCAAAGCTGTGTAAATAGTGCTGTCTTGTCGAACATGAATTGTAGCCGCACCTGGTGAGCATTATCGCGCCCCATCGTACAACATCCAAGTCATTGGGGAACAATCAAGGACTTATCACGATGGTCTTCGCAAGGAAGAAGAAGACGAAGCTTCTTGAAAGAATCTTCGCACTGTAACCTGCCTAGCATGCTCTTTCGCAACTTTGCCGGAGTCCATATATATGAGCCTCGTTCCTCCCATTTCTTCATAACCAAAACCGCCCTCAAAGATACCTCGCGAAAGATCAATTTTCCTACAGACATGAGGCTCCATGGAAACATGATCCTGCTGCCGATACTTCAGAGCTTGAAAATGAGCCTAGTAGTATTTGCAACTTCAAAGCACTTGTAAAGTTAGTCACGTAAACTCACGATGCACGCTTTAGAGTATCCGCTCTGAATTGTTAAAATTAATCCTTGGTCAAGATCAATACACAGGAGGAATTGACGTGTATTGGCGAAGAGAAAAACGCAAACACCCAAGCACAATGATGTGCAGAATTTTTAACTGGTCTGCGCCATAACTTGCCGATGAACGTACTAATGCAAATGTGTCACGGCTCGCGAAATAGGGCGATTGGGCAGCATAATTGAAAGGAACACTGAAGTTGAATTGAAGTGAGTCTACGTGTTGATATATCTACCGGAATGTCCGGAAGTCAGCAAGGTTATGGTGAAACTCTGTTCACATAGGCACGAGTACTATCGGACCGAGCAAGCTGTAGGTAGACCGCGACAAAATGCCATGATTTCTCTGCCCTCTGGAATTCTCTATTCCTAATTGCTAATATGTGTAGACACCCTTGGATCGAAGTCGCCCGACTGGAACACCCCACTACTGGTGGCAGAAGAGACAGCTATCGCTGATCAAACTTGACTCCCAAACCTCGTGGAAAGAGAGGGCCTGCCGGCGTCATTCGCCCCTCCCAAGATTCGTCTACCTTCCATTTGAGACTCTTCACGAGCTGAGCAAGCGTGATGCGAAGCTGCTGCATAACCCATTTCTGGCCCAGACACGCTCGCTTCCCGCCATGGAAGCTGATGAAAGCACCCTTTGAATTGGCTCGTCGATACAAGTAGTTGATTTCCTCCATGGTATTACCCCAACGCGAGGGTTTGAAATCATCCGCATCTCCGCCCCAGAACTCAGGATCACGGTTGGTAGAGTAGGCATTGTATCCGACATATACTCCTGCAGGAATCTTAATCTTGTTCCCAAGACTCACGGTGGCTGTGGTACGGCGATTGATCAGCTGTGAGATCGGTGGAAACATGCGAATAGCTTCATAGAGAACAGCATTGAGTAGAGGCAGCTCGTGGAGTTCGGTGTTCGTTGGCGTATAGTCGGATGGGGCGTCGGTCGGATATACGGTCTCGATCTCCTGAAGGAGTTGACTTTGGACCTCGGGGTGCGCGCCAACCAGATACATCAAGGAAATGAGTACCAGCTGCGGATTTTCGTGCCCGGCCAGGAATGTAGAGACAAGGTTGTCGTCTAGCTCTTTGTCGCTGAGAACGCCTTCACGATGAGATCCAATCAAGCGGCAGGCGACGCTTCGGTTATCGTTTTCATTGCAGTTATGGTGATCGTGCCCCTTCGTGACAGCAGTCCGCAGAGTGTCACGGAACTGAACGTTGAGCGTACGCCCGAGCTTCCTTACTTTGAGAGGCAGGTAGTCGAGGAAGGGGAAGTTCAAGAACATCGGATTGAAGATGATGGGCTTAATCTGCGTTTGGATCATGTGCAGTGGGGATTCTAAATGCTGCATTGTTTTGAAGGAAGACCCGTAAAGAACTTCAGATAGGTTGGCGAGCGCATATCGGTGAAGTGGAGTGTACAGTGGGACGCCGTTGTCGCCTGCCTTCTTCTGCTCATCTACAAACAAGTTGATGAGAAGTCGCGAGTTCTCCCAGATTTGGCTTGGGTCCTGTTCGGCTTGCAGCGCTGGCTTGATGATATTGTGGTAGCGCTTCCAATTTTCGCCGTGAGCGCTAATGACGTTTTCTCCAGTGTATGCGGCTATCACGCTATGCGGGATCTTGACGTTGTTGCCAGACTTCGCGTAAACGTCTTCATGCCTCAGCACCTCCTGGATATACGCAGGTTTGGTAACCAAGATGTTCCACTGGCCGGCGAAGAAAATCTTGACAGCCCCATATTTTGCAAGTGGATCCTTCAAGTACTTTTTGTAGTTCTCGGCTTGATCGACATCTAAAAAGAGTGGCAGAAGCGCGTAGTAGAACGGTATGGTCGGTATTGTTTTTGGGAAGTGACGAGGTGGAGTAAACAAGTAGATGATGAAGGAGACCACGCTGAAAAGGGTGCCGAAGACCGCAATGAACAACAAAGACAAAGATGAGGCCATGATGCTGGGAAGCAGTGGATGGCGGATGCTGTGGAGCGAAGGTCCTCGTATATGTTGAGTGAACGACTTTGGCGTTTAGTGTGTCCTGAAGGTTGACACGATAAAAACGTGCAACTTCGTCGATGAGAGGGCTGGCATCGCACTGAGTGAGCTGCTCAGCCTCAAAATTAGGGGCGGTGCGTCCTGCCCAGCTGCAGCGGAAAGATGCTGAACGGCACAACATCTGGCATGCTCCTGGCCGCTGTTTGCTCACAATTGTCCGTCAATAGACAGTATTGGCTTGTAACATTCTATTTATGGCTAGATGCGCATGGGACTTCCGCTGCAGATCATCCGCTTGTCATAGGCTGAGCACAACCACAACTCTTCCACTGTACCACCAGCTGAAGTCGCGCAGGATTGTGGCTCGTCGAAACCACGACGCATGCCTTCGCTAGACCGACATCCTCCGAGAGTCCAATACATGCTTCCAGTCCACGAGTACAGTACCACACTGCTGCGGATGCCAAGTCGATTTCGTCCAGCGCGCTTGCAACAAGTCAGAATGAGGTAGCAAACCCACGGACATCCTGCATCACTGCGCCGACACGCTGAGCGCTACATGTCACACCGTAGCCCTGTGTCAAGCGAGATGATAGACGGCCCATTTAGGACGACCATGTCGGTGTATGGCGGGTGTACCGAGTATGCGGCTGCCCATGCATGCAGCTGGCTGGCTTCTCAGCACGCTTTCGCCGCAGACAGCATCGTCGGGGTCCTGCAAGACAACAACGCTTCACTATCCTCCATATAATTCTCGTGCTCGTGCTGGTTGAGCATACCTCATGTCACTGTTCAGCATCCATTTGTCTCTTTACCAGCGTCCTAAGGCCCCCGGATCATTCTTTGCCTATATTGCTTTCTCATTTGTTTGTTTGCTTCTCCTACATTATTTCTTGCTTCTTGACTTTACGTATACTCCGATACACTCCTCCACATTCCACGATGGCTCCGCTCAACAAAGCTCTCTCAACCTACCACTGCGTTAATGCCCTATATTGGCGGAACGCCAGCGGTGAACTACTCGCCATCGAAGGCAGCAACTCCAAGACATTTTCCGAGGCATGGAAAGAGCTGAGAGATGACGTTTGCTCGACTGAGAGGGCGTGGGCTTCGCTCGAACTGCCCTCAGGCAAGAAGATCAAGACACTTCAAATCACCACAGTCATTCCTGCGCTACTCGACATTCGGTCCAGCTTTCCTCCTTCATATCAACAAGAAGAGATCAGTACACAAGTCTCTGAGATTGAGCAGGAAAACAGCCTCACTCTTGGCATTGTGGTGTCGCGACCAAAGTCCATAAAGCCAGATGGATTCTCGATCTGGGCCGAACGCTTCATTCTTCTCGAAACAGAGTTCCAGCCTTTCAACTCCATCGGTACGTCCAGTGCGCCTTGGGAGAAACAGCACCGCGAGGTCTGTAACACTATTGCCGAGATCTTTGAGCGCAGGCTTAAGAACGTTTCCAAGAATGACCAGTGGGGCAATGGGGGTCGAGAGCTATTTTTGAATCGCGTCTTCGGATACGTCGACAAGAACCTGCCGATCCAATGCGCTCTCCCTGCGTTTCCGTGCAAATCACCGAATCCCAACAAGGTCGGAGGTATCATGCCCGATCTTGCTGAGCACATCGCCATGGACGTACTCCACGAGTTCATCAAGGAGGTTAGCAGTGTATACGAGCCTGGTGCGACGATGTGGGTCATCAATGACGGCCACGTTTTCTCTGATTGCAGTAAGTCTTCCGGTTCAATGCGTATTATCAGAATCATACTAAGGCTATTCAGTCGGCGTAGATGACGAAGGTATCGATACATACGATGCTTGTATGGCTGCAATCTACCATCAGCGTTTCCCACAGGAGACCGGTCCAGTCCTTACTATCAAGTTCAAGGGTCTCAAGAACATCTTCGCTGCCGACTCCGAAGGATTTCGCGGATTAGAGAAGCTCCTTCGCGACTCCCACAAAATGCCACACCCTGTCAAGACCAAGCTCACCGGCGAAGCTGAGTTATGCAGAAAGCTCATGTTGGGGATTGGCGGACCGGATCGCGCGTACATCCGGCAGCTCATCACTGAGCAAGAGCCGGATACGCTCAGCTTGTATCGTGGCCAGACTCGATTCATGCTGGAGGATCTCCAGGATGTTCCATCGGTGAAGTCCCTGAGTGGCAAACAGAAGAAGAAGACAGCAGCTCTCGTAGCTGAAGAGAGTAAGAGAGCTCTATGTACGAACTACATATGAGACATACACTGACATCGTACATCTACTTTTAGTGATGAGCCGCAACCAGGCATACTCCAACTTGACCGAACTACTTTTGCCCAATTACGTCCGGCTCTCCATCCATGCGCACAACAACGCTGGCCCAAAGTTCGCGGTCCGACTGCTACCTGCGAGCAAAGTACGTGCGATCGATTGTCTCGAGACATGCCTCGAACCCAACCCCATCTACGAGTTCCAGCTTCCAACGCCATGGCACAACTGTATGATCAAGGTCGAAGGTGACGAGTTTTTGTACCTCGGCCGTTCGCAGATTGCGCGGAAGGCACTGGAGAGCCCTGATTACACCGGATCCTGGGTCAGTGGAACTAATGGATCATACTGGAGCCTGAAGCGCAAGTCTAACACCGCTGCTAAAGATGTTGCCGCTCCCATGAAGCTCCTCATCCCCGAAGTCGTCAACGCTGGCAAGGTCAGCATTTACAATTCGCAAAAGAAGAGCACTATAGTCGTCGTGTCGCCGATCGCGGAGAAGCAGAATCCCATCGTCATCTGCTCGCCCATCATCGGAAAGAACCCCATCATCGTCAATTCGCCCACCTCAGAGGGTCAGAGACCCATTGTGATCTGCTCCCCGGGAAAGCAAAGCTTTTTCTCTCCTATTGGAGACAAGGTCCGCTCACCCATTGGTATCCCTATTTCCCGACGCAGGACTTCTGTTGCAGTCTGTTCACCTCTTGGCGAAAAGGGGCCTGCCATCTCGGTCTCGCCAGTTGAGCCGCATGGCATCAAGCGACAGGACACGCACTTTGTGCAGTCCAAGGAGAGGAACAAGCTTCGCAGTTTGCTTCCATTGATCTCGTTGATGCGTTCCCTGAGAGGACAGTCGTAGAATATCCCTATATCCGGTGTCAAGATTTGATTGCATATATGGCGTCTGGCAAGGACGGTGTTCGAATCGCGAGCTGCATTTTATAATTGTATCCTCATTCTGTCCACGGCTTGCTTTTACGCCCGTATCATCGATAGTACTGTCTAATCACAACTGCATGCAACAATCTCAAGGGAAGAGCTGACGCAAATCTCTTCAAAATATCGGTCTGCTAGTGTAGTTATAGGAACTTAGGATGAACATCTTTTAGCGGCGGTTAACTGACTAATAATTTATATGCTGGCTGAAGTCTGTGTTGTGTGCGAAAGCCATGGCCAGCCAATTCTTCTGTCATCGCAGATCATCTTCCCTGAGTATCTGCACATACGCCGTCACTAACTCCTTGCCTCTCGCAACTCGACCGTTTGCAGAGTCGAAGAAAACAATATTGTCAACGGCACAAGCCAAGAAAAGTCATGCAGAGCTGTGCCCCATCCGCGGAAGCCATCCGCACAGTTCACGTGAATTTCTTCTGCGTTGACAAAGCCCATAAGCTCCGATGATGTGGCGTAGTAGAAATAATTACATTGGTGCACACGCTCAAACTTTAGCCGCTTGATTTTGGAGGCGTGCTGCTCGAAGCACGAGAACGGGGAGGTTCCGATATCCACCATGTCAATGTCCCAGTTCAACCAGACATAGCGCCACTCAGCGCTGCGTTCTCTTGCCCCGCGTCCGCGTTGCGTATGCACCTTTAAGCGACTTTCTGGTATACTTTCTGATGACGGGCTTCCCGGCATGAATACAAGACAGCTGGAACTTCAAAGCAGTTCTGATACCGCGATCGATCAGGGAAGTGGTGGGATTCAGGCCGATCGTGATCAATACGGACTTTGACCGTTCGCGGCTCGACAGTACCCTTCCAGATCTGCTCACGGAATTCGAGAGGTAATCGAGGAAAAGATGGAAGGCAGGCATGATGCTGGAGAAGGCCATCGTGTGCACTCATTCGTCTTGTAGTCTACGGAAGGTCGAAGGTTAATGGTTGCGTGGAGGAGCGGGAGTGGAAGTGGGGCCGCGCTCTGCATAGCGTCACACTAGCCACAATTTTTGGCGCGTCTTCACGCGACGCGTTGGACGCGACTTCCCAAAGCTCAGACACCTATCCCCGCCACGAACATTGAACACGTCTGTCGCACTCATATTCCTCGACCTCTGATAATCATATCGTCAAACCATTAACTCGCATATATCAACCTATTTTTCTCAGCACCGCTTCGGTACTCTCTCACCTGTCTCCAACGCGCTTTTACATGCACCGCCTCTCGAATTGATCGTCCCATCCAACGAGCAGAGAGTCTCGGCATCAACAAAGACTCGAAGCGGATACGACCGCAATCGACTTCCTGTCTACCCAAAATGGCATCCATCTCTGCACCAGCAGCACATTGCGACGCGTCCTCGAAACCTCGTGTTGGGCTCCTGGCAGCTCTGCGAAACCCGTCTGGGTCGTCATCGGAGAGCGATGCCGGCTCGGAAGATGACCTATCACAATCAGAGCGCAGCGCAACCATCTCACACATCGACTCGTCGGCCTCTTCTCAACAGCCCAAGAATGGCGCGCGGGAATCCCAGGAAGAGGACGACAGCGACCACGGCGCAGCATACGAACGTATGAAGAAGCGACTAGCTGCTAGCAAACAAGCAGCGCAAACCAAAGATACAGCCGCGATACAACGAGACGCGCCTATCGTCTCCACAACAATCAGCAGCGAAGATGAGGACGAGATGCCGGTTCGAAAGAACGCCCGCAAACCGAACGTACGCAAAGCAAAGAGCAGGAGTCCACCAGCATCGCCTGCCCTCAGCACACGCTCACGCCCATCCTCACCGGGGCTCTTCGTCACACCTAACGCAACGCCCGTGAAGCCACGCGCTGCACTAAGCAATGCTTCCGACTCGGACGAATCTCCACGAGCTCCACACAATGCTGACCTTCAGGAGCGCATACGAAGGATACGCGAGGAGAGGCTAGCCAAGGAGAAAGAGGTTCAGACGCAACAATGCAGCACGAAGGCGGCGAGGCGGCGCATCCAGCATGAATCAGGTAGCGACACGGATGGCGAAAGCGGTAAACGTCTTACACAACAAGCGAAGCCAACGCGCAAAGCTGGCAAAAAAGCTATGGAGCTCATGGCTCGTGACCAGCAGAGGATTGCTCGTAACATGCAGCTTACACACCAGTCCAAGACGAAGAAGAAACATGGAGTCTCCGAGTTGTTCAGCCGCTTCGGATACAACGCGCCCCTAGCTCAAAATGCCGCGACAGGAGACTTGCTGACACCAGAACCCAGCTCTGCCCTTGTATCATCGGATGCAGAAGCCAATCCACCTCACGATACGCCCCCAACCAGCCCGCCTACACAAGAGCAGTCGCCATTGAAGGAGACAGCTACCGCTGGTATTGCTACATCAAGCATCCTCCCAAGTGAAACGCACGAAAAGAGCCCAGCAGCGCCTCCAAGGTTGGACAAGGGCAAAGGCCGTGCACCTGAATTCCAGCATTTACCACCACGTCCCTGGGAGACACAAGATGAAGAAGTAGTTGTCCAAAACGCGCAGGTCATTTCGCAAAAGCCAGCTAATCGCGCTATGGTCGAGCTCTCGGACTCTGACGATAACCTCGAAGTTGTACAGAGCAAGAGCCGTTTCCCCGTGTTTGACCGGTTACCGGAGAAGAAGCAACAGGAGTCATCGTCTCTACTTGCCCTACGACATCTAGCCCACCTCACCACCTCAAACGCTCCACGGAAAGGTCCCAAGACCATCAGTCTTGGAGAGATGCAAATGTCACTTGCTCTGAAGGCTCGGGAGCAGGCTCAAAAGGAACGAGAAGAGAAGTTGGCAGAGTTGAAGCGTAGAGGTGTCTACATCGAGACAGAGGAGGAGCGAGAGAAGAACCAGATGGAGATTGAAGACATGGTGGCCCTGTTCGAGAAGCAACGTCAAGAGGACCTCAAGCTCGCCAAGTCAGAAAGGGATCAAGCAAAGAAGAACGGGGAGACGATCGACGACCTCCCTTCTAGTGACGAATCTGATGCCAACTACGTTGGTAGTGGCGAAGAGGAGAGCAGCAAGGAGGTAGCCGCCGAGGAGGACAACGAAGAAGAAGTCGAACTTGAACTGTCCGGTTCAGAGGATGATGAGATGGAGGGCGTGGAAGACGGCGAGGCTGAAGAAGGCGCTGATGCCAACAACATGATTGTTGACATGGCTGAGGAGAGCGACGAGGAGCACAATGTGACTGCTCAAGAGCAGCAGCTCGACGAAGATGCCGACATGGAGGACGATGATGTGCCTGCACCCGTACGCAAGCAGACCGTGAAGCGATCACGCAAAGTTGTAGTAGACGACGAGGACGAGAGCGACACCGAGGCGCCCAAATCTGCTTCTCCCACACAGCAGGCTACACAAGACGACGCCATGGCTGCTTTTGGTTTCGGGGCCCCAAGCGCGTCTTTCGGGCTATCGCAAATGTTCGCTGGCACAATGGCCAACCTTGAGTCCGGCTCGCAGTCTGCGCCAGCCGAAGTCGAGCAGGACTCCTTGGAGTTTCTCCGGAATCTTCCTGATACTCAGCCCGGTGCCAATTTCAGCCAGGCTTCCGACTTCTTAGTGCCCGAAAGCCAGCTGTTAATGTCGCCGCAGAAGGACTCGCAATCAGCACCAGAAAGCCAGTTCAGTCTCGGCATCAGCCAGCTTCTCAGGACTTCCCCTGCATTCTCCAGGACCCAGATAGACGACCTCCCAGAGCCCACTCAGGATGCTGGATTCTCCTTCTCTCGGTCGCCGGCTGGCCTCATGCCGCCACCTTCAACGGTCGACACTGTCATGATGAGCATTGCCGAGTCGCCAATCAAGCCCAAGAAGGGCAAGCTTCAGCGTGGGCGACAGGCTGCGGCTACCGAGCTGCCTGATCTTGAAGAGACTCATGCTGAGGTCGAAGGCTTCAGTGACGAGGACGATATCCAACGTCCACCCAAGCCTCGCGATGCCTTCACAAAGCTTCAGAAAGGCGCTAAGAAGCAGAAGGCCATCGATGAATTCAACAAGAAGACTAGTATGGCAAAGGACGCCTTCATGGAGCAAGCCGAGGAGTCTGAAGACGAGTACGCTGGTTTGGGAGGTGCGAGTGACGATGACAGCGGCGTAGAAGACGAGGAAACGAACAAGATGATTGAGCACGGCGATGTCGAGGTTGACGAGCGTCAGCTCGCTGCATTGTTCGCGTAAGTTTGCAATTGATACATGACTTTGGACCGTACTAACACCCCATAGTGACAAAGCACGGAAAGACGACGAGAAGGGCATCAACGAGTTGTACAAGAACGTCATGAACGGCGGTCTTCGTAGACGGGCTGCTGGACGCGACGGCTTTAACGTGTCAGATTCGGAGGACGAAGACGATATGCGCCTCCGAAAGAAGCGTGCAGAGTTTCAGAAGATGAACCGCGCACTGCTAGCTGATGAGCGAATTGGCGACATTGCCAAAGACCAGAAGAAGCAAGCCTTTTTCCACACGCTCGCGGACTTCGCAGATGAGGCCGACTACGAGTTCTTGGAGGGGCCGGCCGATGTCGTTTTTGATGGAGAGCAAAGCCAGTCTCAGGAACAAGTCCAGAAAGAGACTGAAGCCACGGGAGAAATCACCATCCCCGACTCTCAGGTCGATGCCGCGCCCAACCCACTCAAGCGAAAATCGCCCTCCGACTCCCAGAAAGAGAATCGACCTCCTCCAAATCTCCGCCGAACAGCTGCAGTGGATAACCTGTCGCGCAAGCCTATGACCCTTGCGGACGTCCAGCATTCTGTCACAGAGCTGCTGGAAGATCCACGTATCATGGTTCCAGACTCCCAGTTCTCTGAATCCGAAGACGAGGACGATTCGCAAGCTTCAAACGTCTCGTCCCGCGGGCCCATTGTCGACCGCCTCACTCTGTCACGCACATCCAGCCTCGCCGAGAGTACGACGGACGCCAGCAATCTGGCTTTCCACGCTCCGTCACGCGGCGCCGCTGCACCAGGCTTCCGCGTCCCGTCACTAATCCGTCAAGCTACCTCCAATCTGTCAGCGACGTCCGACTCGCGCAGAGGGTCCGGAGCTAGTACACCGACAGAGAGTGTAAGACGAGGTGGGACAGGGAAGAGCAACATCCATGCGCAGGCACGTGAAGCAGAGCGGAGAGCGCTGCTGGAGAACAAGGACAAGAAGCGGAAAGAAGTGTTGAGAAAGAAAGTCAGCAAGGGCAGGAAAGGGGGCATGAGGAGCGTGCTGGGCGACCTGAACGGAGACTTTGAGTAATTGAGTTGTTGCATATTGTAGCGTTTGTGGAGTTTATGGTGCGTGTTTGGCGTGGCGTTGCCTTCTATGTACAGGACTTGGATAGGCGTTGTTTTAGCATCACAATCCAGAATACCCTCTATTCTCATCAAACCCGCTCACTGACCCAAATCGCGCCCCGACATCCACCCCTTATCACATTCGTCAAGACCTCATACGGCCTCGCACTCTTCGCATCGTTCTCAACCGCACTGTCCAAATGCTCCAACTCCTCATCCCTTATCCTCCTCAACTCGCCGACCAGCCCTTCCAACTCGGGCCCCAAACTCTCTCCCCTCTCCTCACACTTCCGACTCCAATCCAACAGCACCCTCACCTGCTCATTATAATGCGTCCCGATCTCGGTCTCCACAGCCTCGGTGCACGCCATGGCTGCTTCGCGGCCTAGCAACGCGGTACTCCAGCCCAGCATGCTCGCCGCGGCGGTCCAGACGGGCGTCATGGCCGTGGGGCGTATGCGATGCTTGGATATGACCTCGTTGAAGAATTTGTAGTGGCCTGCTTCTTGGTCGTACATGTGCTGCATCAGGGGTCGGAGGTGTGGGTGCGAGCGCACGATGATAGGGTTCTGGGCGGCGTAGATGAGGATGGCGGCGAGTTCGCCGGTTTGGTTGACGCGCAGGGCGGAGGTGAGGAAGGCGCGTTGTTGGGCGTTGAGGGGGCGGATGGGCTTGGATGTTTGGGTCGAGGCGGCGGAGGAGAGTTCGGGCGAGGATGGGGGGATGGGTTGTTTGGCGGTCGGTGGTGGTGGTGGTGGTGGTGGTGGGTGTGAGGTACTTTGATGTCGTCTTGAGGTTTGCCGTGATGCGCTTCGGGCGAGGCAATTGTGTGCTGGGTTATGTGTGCTGCGTGGTATTGTTCGCGCCAATGATCGCGTGCATGGTATCTTGGAAGCCATTGTGTTTCCTATTGTAGAAGTAGAAGGTCAAGGTGAAGACGGCGATTGTTCTCCGTTCACGAAACAATACGATGCGGTCATTGACGGTCGAGGCGCGCTAGAGTTTTAAGGTGGAGCTGGCACCCGCAGACGCGCGCGGCGAGGCCCGAGCGCCATAAGTCTGAACGACTTGTGCGCTCCTGCTCCCACGTTCCTCTTCGTCGCCCCTGATCCCGCCATCCAACAACCCTCCCGCCCGGCCCAGTAACACGTTTCCCGCCTCTCTTACACGCCAAACACGCCAGAACCACGCAGAAAGCTGTAGAACCACTGTATCACTATGGCTGACCTCGATGACGAACTCTTCGCTCTCGCTGGCGGTGACGAAGACAATGAAATCGAGGAGGGCGAAGCGTGAGTACTGCCTCTCTCACCTCTGCTTGCCCTACACGTGCCCCACCTCGCCCATCTCTACGACATCTCGCCCACCACTCTACTCTCAACACCCCTCAACGACAAGATGGCGCCTCTTCGCAGCATGAAGCTGACTCCTCGCAGCTCATCGCCCGCGGCCTCGTCCGCCAACTCGCTCGGCTCCGATGCCATGGACGAGTCCGACTCGGAGCGCGACGACGACATCCCCGAACGAACAGCAGACGTGCCCTACCCTCTAGACGGCAAGTACATCGACGAGTCGGACCGGCGGCATATTCTCGGCCTGTCGCAGCTGGAGCGAGAAGAGATTCTTGGCCAGCGCGCGGAAGAGACACAGCGGGCGCAGTTTACAGCAGAGCTGAACAGGCGCGCCGCACAGAACGAGCGGAAGCGCAAGGCCGACTCAGAGGAGCCCGACGATGCCATGCGTAAGAGCAGCCGCCCGAAGGTGCAGCCCCGCAAGAACGACAAGCTCGAGGCCTACAAGCGCATGCGCGAGCAGCGTGGCCAGGAGCGACAGCGCGTAGACGACCGCCTCAGTGACCGCCGCCGCCGCCGGTCAAGCTCAGGCGATAGGGGCCACGGCTCCGACCTTGACGCCGATGGCGACAGCGACGTCGAGTGGGACGAGCGGCCGGCAGAGAAGGCGCGCGAGGAGCAGCCAGCGTCGATACGCGATTTCGAGTCTGTGCGTGTGGGCCGTGGCTTCTTCTCAGAGGTCTGCTTCCACCCAGGCTTCGACGAGGCTATGACTGGCACCTTTGGGCGTGTCGGCGTGGGCCAGGACTCGTCACGGCGCACGCTGTACAAGATGGCGCAGATTAAGGGTGAGTACATCCGTCACAACTGACCACACAGTCTAACCTTCTCAGGCTTCTCGACCGGCAAACCGTACGTCTTCGAAGGCAAAAACGGCAAGCGCATCGCAACCGACCAGTACGTCGTCGCACAGCACGGGTCCAGCAAGAAAGAGTACCAGTTCCAGTTCCTCTCCAACCAGCGCTTCACCGAGCAAGACCTCGACATCTACACCGCCTCGCTCTCCGAAACCAGCGCCAAAGTCCCCACCAAGGCTTTTCTCGCCCGCAAAGTCGATGACCTCAAGAGCCTCCACAACCACCACTGGACCGACGCCGACATCAGCGCCCGCATCGCCAAAGCACAAAAGTTCTCACACCTCCTCACCCGCTCGAATGCCGACTCGCAGCCCCGCATCGCCACGCAGTCCGAAGCCGGTGCCCAGCGCATCGCCGAGCTCAACAAGAAGACGCGCCAACTCGAAGCCGAGCGCGTCAAGAGGGCACTGCAAGATCAGCAGCGCGAGAAGAAGATGGAGCAGCGCCGCGCAGCCTTACGTATGAAGGCAGAGGAAGAAGCCAAGAAGGCAGCGGCTGAGGCAGAGGCTACGAAGCAGAGCCTCGATGTCGATGCGCTGTTCGATGGCGACGGCAGTTCGCGGGCTACGACGCCGAAGCCACAGGGCGAGAAGAAGAAGACGGAGCGGAAGGGCTTGCCGACGTTCAGGAAACCGAAGATGGATGACGACATTATTGCGAGTATGGACATTGGTGTGGATATTGAAATTTGAGGAACGGAAGAGGATCGGAGACGGGAAACGGAAAAGCTGAGTATTGATTAGCATTGCGGGGCGTTACTTCATGGGCAGGGAGAAAGACTATGAGCGTTCAATTTAAGGATGAACCTCTTTTCGCCGCGCCTATATTCGATCATCTATTCTTGGGCATGATTTACTAGAAGCATTCAACTCTCTCTGAATAGATTCGTCAAATGTGCAATGCGATAAAGTCTAGAGATTTTGCTCGCTCAAATTCCAAAACAAAGCCGCTTGACTGCTAACAACAGGCTTCCTCTTATGTCGAAAGCACATCCACAACACCCTCCCACGTCCCCCTCTCCCTACTCTCCCAATACCCATCCTTCCCACCCTTCAACCGCCACACCTCCTCGTCCCCCAGCGCCGCGGCATCACTCGCATCCACCTTCGTAAACCAGCGTGGTTTCCACTCCTCGCCGTGCTCCTCCATGACCCGTCTCCTACTCCTCTGCCTTTCTTCGAGCCTAGCTTTGAGCGCCTCCGCGTGGTCCAAGTCCCCGTCCTCCAGCGCCTTCTGGTCAGGACGGAATCTGGAGTCTGTCGGCGCGACGTGGCCCTCTTCGATCGACGTGATTTGATTGAGTGCGGCCGCGAAGGTAGTCAGCCCGTAGTGTTTAGACGCCTGGTCGACGAGCGCGCCGACTTTCCAGACAGGTTTACCAGTTGGTTGACCGTTGGCCGTAAAGTCCAAACTTTGCGTCCACTTGCCCACTGCGCCCATGGGTAGCACCGACCCCGTCGCGTCAAAGACCTGGACACTCACTTCCTCGCTGCGGCCCGCGAACATGCCGCCCGCCTTGAACGTCACGACTGCTTTTGCGCCCGTAGTTTCGCTCACGATGGTCATGGTCCCGCTTGGCTCGACATACTTTTCGCCCGCGATGATGTTGCGCAGGTAACTCGTCGCCATGATCCAACTGTAATGCTCATTGGACGCGTGCAGGAAAACGCGTCCGCGCCCATCGGTGTTTAACTCCGCGCTCTTGCCCCAGAATTTCTGCACGGGCATGGGACTCTGCACGAAAGTCCAGTCCTCAGCTTCGGCTTGGCATGCCATGCGCACGGGGCGATGCATCACTTTCTCAGCAATGAAGCGGAAGCCCTTGTCTTCGCGCACGAGCTCAAAGGTCTCGCCAAGCATGGGGTTGAAGGGCTTGCGGATCGCGCGGTCTTTGACGCGCGCGTTGCTGAAGGCGGAGATGGCAAAGGCGGCCATGTAGACGAGGCGCTCGCCGTTGTCGGTGGAGGCGTGTGATGCGGCGTCGAGGAGTTCGCTGTATTCGAGCTGTTCGGCGAGGCGTTGGAGTAAGGAAGTGGGTTCGTTGGCGGAGACGGGCATGGCGATTGTGGAGAGGTCTTTTCCTACGTTTTTGCGGAGGAAGGCGATGAGGCTTGGTGGTTGGACTTTGGGTGGTTGGATATTGGTCCTGCGTTTCACGGGCTTAAGAGGTAATGGGCTGAGGGATGTGGGTTTCGTTGGGAAGAGGGTTGGTGCTGCGTCGACGGAAAAGCGGGCTCGGTCGATGACGCCGCTGCTGTGGTCGGATGAGGACTCTGATTCGCCGTCCGAGTCTTCGTCGTCGTGGGAATGCCTCCGCCCTCGTTCGGCGTCTTCGCTGTCGCGGCGGATGGTGAGGAGTTGAGACTTGGAGCCATCGCCGTCGTTCGCGTCGAAGAACTCGTCTGTAGATTCCACTGAATCGAAGCTGCGGCGTGAGGGTGCGGCTGACAATGGTGCTGGCATTCGCCGTTGCTTGCTCTCTGTCAGGAGATCAGAGAACTCGCGGACGACTGTGTCCAGGTCTCGTAACAAGGCCATGCAGTTGTCATGGACACCTTCCTCGTGGCTAGTACTTTGAGGACGCCCACTGCGCTTCGGTACAGAGAGGGAACCGTTCGATGAGATATTGGAGGGTAGACTTGGAACTTGTGGCACTGCACCAGGCGATGCAACGCCCACTTGAGCCGATACACTTCGTCGGAACATGCCGATCGGACTTTGTGCACCTGAGCTGCTAGCCTTGCGTTTCCACAGTCCCTTCTTCTCTGGCGCCCTAATGTCGGGAAAGTAGTCGTTTGATTCGGATTCGGACGGAGTAGGCGATAAACTGTTGTGTGCGCTCAATATCCCAAGGCCTGTCGCGGAGCTGTATTTGGGGTCGGTATCCTGCGCGAGCCTTCGTACTGCATCTCTTGTTCCTGCTATGCGGCCCACGAGACTCTCTACCCTAGCCCATTCATTATCTTCTGCGTCGTTTTGAACACGTGCAGCAATGTTCTGAAACGGACTGTCCTTGATCTGTAGGGTTGGTGACGACACAGTCGAAGCAGTGCGCGATGCCCGGTCAAGAGCATCTCTCCACATCTGGAAGTCCTTCGCATTGCTCGCTCTCAATTGCCAGATCTCTGCTCCTGAGTCGATTGAAATCTCTCTCGTCTCCTCGTTGGCGCCAACTGCTGCTAGTGATAATGGAATAGCTCCTCGTAGCGCCGACGAGTGGTCATTGCGGTAGTATGATAGAGTTGATGTTGTAAAATCCAGCGAAAAGAAGCGCCTGGCATGACCTTGGTTTCTCTTCCTCCTCTTCTTGTGCAGCACACCAGTTAAGAATGACGAGTTCGGCGCACTGCCTGCTTTCGCGCCAGTGGATCTCGAGCGGTCTGCGATTGCTTGTGGTAGCGATTCGGACGATTCTATGGGTCCCATGGACGGACTTGAGCGTGGCAGACTCGTCGAACTGCCTCCTGCATGTGCTTGCGCATAACGCATGTGGTGTCCCGACTTTGGCGCAGCATTCGTGGGATACGTCATGAGGACAAAGGTGGCCTGTTTGCCCGTAGTCTTGGAGAAGGTGTTGTCAAAGACCAGCCCGTACATGCCTCCCTCGCCCGTAGGCACATCGTACGTCCCCAGCGAGACCTGGTCTGCCTCGCATTTGCCGTGCCATTGTACCTGCTTCAGCCCGATTGCCGACAGCTTCTCCAGCACGATTGTTCGGTCATTTCTCGATGTTGACAGTCCGCGCCCGCGTGTGCCAGGAACTTCTAGCGCTGGTGTCGAGGGGCCGGCGGCTTCGAACGTGGCGGAGGAGGGCAAGTGTGGGGTAGCGCCCGTGGCTGTCCCTGGGTGCTTGAAGATGCCAAAGTTGATCGACTTCTTGTGCGGTTGCACGCTCCACGATATTGTGTGCCCAGCAGAGACGTTGACCCAGCGAACGAGGTACGACTAGGAGCTTCGATTAGCTTAGCTTACCTAACTTGAGGCTTGCCGTACCTTGCTGTGGACTTCAATGTTCTCCATTCCCGCCATGATCACGGGTCGCAACGGTGGTGTTTCGTGTCTCTATCGATTGTCGATGCTTCGGAGAAGCTTCGCGCGGGGTCTTCGTTGTCTGCAATACCACAACAAACGCGCGCGCGCAAGGTAGCAGCGACAGGAAGTCTGGATAGTAATATGCTCCTCAGCGAACGGACATTCCGGACGAACGACTAGCACACGGCGGATGGCGGCCGTTCGGGCGCAGATAGCTGGTAAGCCTCACTAGGTAGCAAGCTGGCGGGTTCCACGATGATGCCGGCGATGTTTCCGGCCGATGTGCGAGTTGCGGTCTTTCTGGGTTAGAAGTTGCTGGATTGAAAATGGAAGATTCCGCTGTATATCCAGCGATTGTCACAGCAAAAAAGAACAAGTATCAAGATCAGGCCAGATTGGCGGGCTTGTCCTACATTTCATATGGCTGGGAACACGACAATACGTCGCGAATCTCTCAGCCCTACCACACCCAAACGCCTACTAACGCCAGCGTCCGCCATCCGCACGTCAGCCACAGCGTTCATTTTCACCCCCTGACATAAGCACTCGATCCCAAATATCCTGCCTCCGACTCAGCAAACCCACATTTCGCTCCATCCATAATCTTCACATGCAACAATCACGCGCCGCACGCGCAGGGTCCAGTCCAGATGACGTTCGCGTGTTTGTACGCAAGGTCTTTCGTGCCTCGGTCAGCGCAATACTTGCTTTGAAGGCCTCCGGGTCATCCGACGCGTCACAAATCTTTCTGTTTGTAACAATAATCCTTCGTTCGGCCGATGGGCTCGAGAGTTCGAGACCTGAGATCGTGGGAAGGAGACGGCGCATTTCGTGGGCCGATTGCAGAGCCGCATGCTGCCGGATGGCTGCACCATGCATCAGCTGGATTCCAAGGATTCCGTGAACCGGATATGAAATAATAGATTGACCGAGCGTTTCTAGGTCAGCGAATGCTCGATTCGTACGACCACTTCGACAAAGCTTAAATGCACTCTTAGATGCGAAAGACCCGTCGAGCGCGCAAACTACCACCTAATGTTAACAGCTGTGTAGAATCTTGCGGTACGCGTAGGATTTGTATATAAGATCAGCGTGAAATGGACAT
>Ga0265797_10001461_pt1 | contig 41468 bp, 39 predicted proteins | sample P2T30metagenome_FD_192433 | JGI IMG/M metagenome (GOLD analysis project Ga0265797, IMG submission 192433) | Plant litter microbial communities from East Loma Ridge, Irvine, California - P2 T30 | ecosystem: Environmental > Terrestrial > Plant litter > Unclassified | place: USA: California...
ACGACGTAGCATGGAGGATTTGTATGGGAGAGGAGATGGGTGTTGTATAGTGAGCTGATCATGAGGAGTCGAATTATGATGCAAGGTCGTGCTCTTACTGTTTTCAACTTGTGCCATTTCGTCCTGAGTATGTGACGCCTGCATAGAAAAGTTGACAAAGGCAATAGAATATGTGACAGGGCGACGTGCTACCGAAGATGGTGATAGAGGTGAGTCTGAATGTGAACTTGAAGATACTTCTATGATTGGCTCGGTCGGCTCTAGCTCTTTGTCAACCAGATTGGGAGGAAGAGCAGGTATGATAGTGCGTAACAAAGGAGGAAACCACGCGCTGGAATGGAGAGAAACAAAGGCGAGAAATTTTGAATTGTTGGCAAGACATGAATCTGCCTCATACACTGATTGTTTTGAAGACGTTAAATCCAGATCCTCCTGTGGCCATAATGGCGCCCGGGATTTGCGGATGCCAATGCGCCTCCTTGATCTGCTCCATGTAGTGCACGAATAGTAGTTGCGGTGGTACATCCTGCACGCCAGCTGTGTACTTGCTCTCTTCGTCGTCGAGCTCGACAGCTAGATCCCACAGAGTAAGGGTGTTGTCACCAGCGCAAACAAGCACAATACTGTCGTCTGTAGGATGCCACTCGACCGAAGTGATTTGCTCCTTGTGGAAAGTGTACGATGCAACTGGCGAAGGCTTCTTGTCGTTTGACATGTCTGTAGAGGGCTTCCATTGCCGCAGGTCCCAAACTGCCCACTCGCCATCATCTGCGCCGGTAGCGAGAAGATGTGCGGTTTGATGCGACCAACTCAGTACGTTGACGTCTGTCTTTGAGGCTTGCACACTGAGTACAGGCTTCCGTGACTTTGACCGCGCGTCCCAGATCTTGACTGTGCCATCGCTTGACGCGGAGGAGAAGACATGTTTCTCAGTTGGTGACCACTGGAGCTCCTCTACCGAGCCACTATGGCCGGTATACGGTGTGGTGTCTGTGACGAAACCTCCACCCTGTGTCCGTGTCGTCGCAAAGATCTTTCCAGTACAGTCGCCCGTCAGGAGCTTGCCCTCTGGTATGATTGGCGACCAATCTAGCGCATAACCCTCGTTGGATCCATGGGCGCGAATCGTGCAGACAGGCTTGTTTTGTGTGGGCGAGATGGTAGTACCTGGGGTATCGAAGGCTGTGAGGTGGGGAGTAACGTCGTGGATCAGAACCTGTCCTGACTCGGTCATGGCAGCAGTCAGGGTTGTAGGAGGCTGTGCAGATGTTGCTTGTGGTGTTTGGTGGGCGCGTATGCGGTTGGTGCAGCTGGTCAAGGGTATCGACTTGGTCTCGAGGATGGGGTCTGAAGCCTCGTCGTCGGAATCCTCGTCGTCGTCCTCTTCGTCCTCCTTCTCCATGCGCGACAGGCTGCTCATCTTCATGACCATGATCTGGTTCTCTTTGTCCCTTCCTCGCGCTGCTTGTGTGCCAGCGACCGAGTAGACGGTTGCGGGGTATGTTTTGCGGTCTACGCCTAGGTTGTCGGGTACGATGTCGCATGATAGACAGGGCCATGGGGCTTCGAGCGCATGGAGCATCTCATATGTCGAAAGATCGGGGTTCAGTGTCTCGCCTGGGGAGAGTTTGTGTCGACCAGGAATGAAGGTATCTTGGTCAACATCCATACCACCTGGAGGCGTTAGTGGTGGGCTCCAGGCCTTTGATCGTGCGCAACATACTCTCGCGCTCTTCTGCTTCGCGCTCCTCGTCCGGCCGTCCGTCTACGCCGGCCTCTAGGATCTCGTCCTCGCTCTCGAACTCATCCTCGAATTCGTCCTCGAAGTCGCCCACGTCGTTGTGCTGGTCAATCTCCATGGGACGCTCTCCATTTTTGATTGCCTCCTGCTCTTGCTCCGAGTCTGCGGGTCGTTTCGCCATGGTGTGGAAAGCGCGTGGCGTGTGCTTTGGGTGTCTTGGACGATGTCGTTAAAAAAAAAGTTGTCAATGGAAATTGTCCCGCCGAATGTTTTTTGAGGCTTATCGATCGGCGTATCGGGCGGCGCTAAGTGACGGCATCCCCCCTCGCACCTAACAGTAGAGGGAAACACTGCGCCCAGTCCAATCGCATCGCGTACATGCTAGGTCAACAAGACCGAGACGGCACCCATAATACACAGACGCCCCCTGAAGTTGGCATACAATTGTACGAGCAGGAGAGTCGCCAAGAAAGAAGAAAATACACGCTCCGCTTGCGTTCACCGTCTCGACGCGTGCCAGGGCGCTTTCAGCTCAAGTCACGGACCGCGGGGCCACGGAGACATAGTAGTCATGGAGCCAGAGTACCCGAGTCAGGAACCCGCGCAGCAGGCCTCCTTCGCACCTGCCGTGCAAGTCGCGCCTGAGCAGCTGCAGCCCGAGCCAGTACTGCCCGAGCAAGTGCCCGTCCAAGGCGACCAGGAAGCGCAGAAGCACATGGACCAGACCATGGACGGCGCCGACGACAGCATGAGCTCCACCATCACCGCCTCGACTGTCACGCCCCTCCCAGACCTCAGCCAGAACACCAGCCTGAACAACAGCCCCAACCCCTACGAGCAGCCTCACCGGCCCTCAACCTCGTACTCAGACACCGCGTACCAGTACACCACACACAACGGCTCGCGTTTCAACACCTCCTCAGACGCCGACACGCCTCCGCGACATGGCTACTACGACGCCAACAAAGAGACACATATGGGCCAGTCGCATTCGCGGCCGAGCTCGCAGATGGGACGGTACCCAACCTCCGAGGGCAACACGCGCTCCAACTCGTACCAAGAGCAATCACGGAGCGCACAACAACAACAGCAGCAGCAGCAGCAAGAGGCTGCCAAGAACGCCAGCGTTGTCATCAAAGTTGGCATGGTTGGAGACGCGCAGATTGGAAAGACCAGCTTGATGGTCAAGTACGTCGAGGGCAGTTGGGACGAAGACTACATCCAAACACTCGGTGAGCTACACAAGCATGTTCCACAGAATGCAACTTCTAACAACCCCAGGTGTGAACTTCATGGAAAAGACCATCTCGATTCGAAACACCGAGATCACCTTCTCCATCTGGGATCTAGGCGGTCAACGCGAATTCGTCAACATGTTGCCGCTGGTCTGCAACGACGCCGTTGCGATACTCTTCATGTTCGACTTGACACGGAAGAGCACGTTAAACTCCATCAAGGAGTGGTACCGACAGGGACGCGGCTTCAACAAGACTGCCATCCCGTTTCTGGTCGGCACAAAGTACGACCACTTTGTCAACTTCCCACGAGAAGAACAGGAGGAGATTTCCAACCAGGTACACCTCACCTGCTAGGGCTAAGGACAGTACCAGACTAACATTGCCTAGGCTAAACGATTTGCGCGAGCAATGAAGGCCAGTCTGATCTTCAGCTCGACTAGTCATAGTATCAACGTGCAGAAGGTGAGAGGCTACTGTTTCAATCGCCGGCCCTGTGCTAACATTAGCTCAGATCTTCAAGATCGTGCTATCAAAGGCCTTTGACCTCAAGTGCACTATTCCCGAGATAGAAAACATCGGCGAACCCTTACTCCTCTACCAAGCCGTCTAGTCGCCGGACCGTAGAGACCGTAGAGTCAGACCCAGAACAGAGGGAACACGTATGAACCTATCTGAGGGCCAGATCGGGCACGTCTTCTATCGGAATGTTACCATGAGCGAATGATTTTCATGACTGTTTTGCGTGGGATTGCATGGCTCGGCGATTGGAGCAAGGTGCTAAGATACATGGTTGGTACAAAACCGGCGTTCTTCTGCTTTGTGTATGCGGAAGTGATTGTATGATTCGAACATCAAGGCCTCGGCCGGGGCGCAGGTCTAGCGCCAGGAGCGCGCAAGATACGCAGCCTCACAGCAAACATCGTAGTGTAATAACTAGTAGTTGGAATCGAGCATGTCTTGCTGGCATTTACGTGATTTCAAGCAACATACATGGCTAGTTGGCGGTAAGTTTAGGCGAATGACGTAAGCTTCCGCAGCTAAAAAGTGTACAATCCCAGCATGCGACACCGATCATCAGAGCTTCAATACCACGCCCACGAAATCTCGCCCAGACTCAGACACAAAAACAAGACAACGCAGCCGATGTACCACATCGCGAACCGATTCACATACTAAAGATCGAAAGCAACGTACCACCACCTTGCGACTAGAACCGTCAGTCAAATCGAACCGCATAGACTTTTCTGAGCACAGGCTCAACGAGACACACCTACCATCCACCACCATAATGGCGCTCCCTCCAGTAGCGCTACCAGGACAACTGCTTGGCAGTGTCGACAAATACAGTCCCGGTCCAGGAACGCACATTCACGACTCACAGATCTATGCCTCAATAGCTGGACCCGTCTTCTCTTCACCGTCACACCCTACCACGAACACGTCCTCCAAATCCACCAAACTCGCACCACTGCTCTCTATAACGCGCCCGCCCACCTCCACTGATCCTGGAATTCTCGGTCCCAATTCTGGCGGCGGCGTACCACTCCTCCCAACGGTCAACAGCACAGTCCTAGTCCGCATAACGCGTCTCGGCCCACGCTTCGCCAGCGCAGAGATCCTTGTCATTGACGATGCAGTTTGCCGCGAAGCGTTTTTAGCACAGATTCGGCGCGAAGATATACGGGCTACAGAGAAGGACAAGATAAAGATTGAAGAGAGCTTCCGGGTCGGTGACTTGGTGAGGGGCACGGTGATTAGTTTGGGCGACAGCGGCAATTACTACGTTGCTACCGATCGAAATGAATTCGGTGTTGTCTTGGCAAGAAGTGAAGAAGGTAGGGTCATGCATCCGGTTAGTTGGAAGGAATTTAGGGACCCAGTGAGTGGGAAAGCAGAGGCGAGAAAGGCAGCCAAGCCGTTTTGATGGAAGATAGAGAAGACTAAGAAGAGAGAGAAGCCTCAGCCTGTTAGAAAGACGACGGCAATCGTCATTGAGATACCCATGAGGTGGATTTCAGAGCAAGACTAAGCGTGCTTGACATGGAAGAGAGGATCCTGAGTAGAGGTACAATGTTTATTCATTTTGGACGAAAAGAACGAAGATATATTCCTCCAGGGATCCACAAGGATTTTTGATGCAAGTCAACGGAAGAAACAGTTGTTCATATCAAAACCTCCCTGTCTTGTTACTGCCAGCCGCCTACACGCTCACGAGCGAAATCTACCATTGAGGACGACATCACAACGCCGCTATGTTCACCTACATAGAGCCCCACCACAATCTAGATGCAGCGGCAGTGGTCCGGCCGAAAAGAGCCAGTGTAGCTAAATATATCCTCTTCCCTTCCTCAGACGTGGCGAAAATAGTAGCGATCCAGAATAGCAGCAAGACAAAACCAAACCCACCCCGTAGCGATTGATGTGACAAACTTTCGGTACCTGCATCATGACGTGTCACATATATGCAGGCACAATCACGCTTGACGCATGTTCCATGACTCGAGGCCAACACATCAACACGGATATGGCAGGACATGGCAAGACATTGAGAGATGTCGAAAACGGCGAGGTTACGATGGGGATTGAGCTACAATGCCCACACGGAGAGTGACTTTTCGTGGATCAAACGCAGAAATCAACACATTGTTGCATTTGGAAGGAAGAACGTAATACGACACGACAACGCTCGCTATACGCCTCGAACGTGTTTGGAATAATCGGCAGATGCTCACTGTAGGAGTTCTCCTTATATGGCCATCCACACAGAATAGTATCATCTAAAACTCTTCATCCTGATCCACCCACCACTTCTGAACCTACCCTTTTTCTTCAGCAAAGTCACCGTGAAACCGCAGCCTATTCTCCCAAGGCATGAATGTAAATAGTACAAGGGCCGTGATTGCGCCGAAACTCCGATCATGCTGTGGGTGCGCTAATTGCGCTGGATGAGCGAATGTCGTCATCCACGCCAGGCAAGATGTTGTAGATATGACATCTTGTATGATCCCTGATCGTAAGGCGATGTTCAGAGAACAGTTCCTCCTTCCATACATGCTGCGGTGACGTCGTCCACAACAGCGTCGCTCGATCGACCGCAGTATCGCATGATGCCGTTCTCAGTGACGCCCATAGTCTTACAGTGTCAAACTCTACCAGGCAGTAATCGTCTTCTATCCTGTAGCGTTATGCCTGTCTACAAGACACCTCCAGGAAGCGGTGTCCCTCTATTCTGGTTGCCCCATCCGAAGCTCTCTGTCTGCGGATTCACGGGCCGTACATCGTTTCCACCCACGGTGCTGACATGGCCTTCTTGTGGTGCTGCGTGCTTTCTAAGCATGAACATCGGTTTCCGACCTTCTTTGTCAAGTTGTTTGAACAATATCAGCGGCCTCTCATTGAGTCCCAGGCATCGCTCTTGGTCACCGTGTACAATGTACAAAGCATACTGCCGCCAGTCTGCCGTGATGTTGTATTTTTTGAGCGCAACTGGCAGCACCTTGTGACACGGATCGTCGATGGACACTCGGAACGACTTGAATATTTCGACTTGCGGATTCGTAGATGGGGTAGATGCGGGATTGGATGTGGAGGCGTTCATTGAGCTTGAGCCACCAGAGAGTGGTGGGTCACGATCGCGATCGTCAGGGTTCGGCGTTGGTGCAGCGTTGTTTCGCATCGGTCGTGACGACAGTGGTGCGGGCGTAGCGCGGGGATCGCGATTACGGTCGGACACAGCAGTCGAGTCTGAGTTCCATGTGTTGTTTTGACTCCACCCTGAGCTGCTGTCGTGATCGTGCGCGCTTCGAGGTATTTCGCGGTTGTACTGGCGGCTTTGTCCTTGGTTGTATGCGGGAGATGTTGGGGAGGGTTGCGCAATGGAGTTGGGCGACAGTTGCGGGCCGCCACCGAGAGATGCTGTAAGGTGTGAGGAGGCTGCCACGGCTGCTGCGGAAGGATCCAAAGAAGAGTGATCGACAAGAGCGCGATGTTCTTGGATCGTTGGAGAGGGGTTCTTTGGCGCGGATCCAAGGAAAAGCTTCTTGGTGGAGAACTTACGCGACAGACTGCTTCCACCAGATCTCTCTTGGGTGGCAGGTGGCGATGTGACAGCGTGCTCGTGAGGAGTGGGTAGGGGTTGGTTGTCCTTGAGCATGCGCACGAGTGGCAGAATCTCCTCCCGTAGCCGCTTGTTCTCGTCCATGACCCTGCTGAGGTCTTCTCTGAGATGTCGCAGCTCCGACTCAGCCGTATGTATGCGCTCGTCGCGCGCCTGGACTACGCGAATGACCTTGGCGAAGTCGTCTTGGGTTGGCGGCGCTTCCTGCGCTGATGTATCCGCGGCTGAGGCAGTGATTAGAGGTGAAAAGGCATAGAACAGACAATGGACTCACACAGGGGGACGTAGTCGTCCGGGTCCATGGGCACATTCTGCCGTATCTTGATCTCGTAGACAGCTTTTAGTATGGTAAGGCGATGACCCACACTGCCGACACCCAGCTCCTTCAGCTCGGCATGCTGTAGCGCTGCCAGCACGTCGCCCGTGATGCCCTCATCTACAAACAAAGCATTAGCAAAGGATAGCTGGCGCGGGCGCGGAGCCACCTACTGGCAAAGGTATCCGAGTACTGCTCCAGGCCCAGGTCCGCGATGAAGTCAGCCGTCTGGTCTTCGTTCCACTCCATTATGTGCCCTGTCGGGCTGCTCTTGCTGTCGCGTGAGTGGGTGAAGGTGGTGGGCGTGTGTTCGGTGCTCAGCGGGCCTGAGCTCGTGGGGGAGCTCTCGTACTCGGCGGGTAGGGTCGGGCTAGATATGCCCTGGCGCTCGAACTCGTCATCGGCATCCGAGTCCTCGTGGTACTTGGTCGTGTAGGCCATGATGGGGGTGACGTCGACGGCCGGGCAGCGTCTCGGAGGGTTGGCAGAGGGTGGAGTGAGGTGATGCTGCCAAGCCCTCTCAGCAAGCTCGTCGAGGGGACGACGTCTGTGTTATCGATGGCGATATAGCCCGGGCCTGGCGTCGTCGATAGGGCACCCTGTCTGAGACGAAGCGAGATTGAGCCGGCGTGTTTCGTCTCCAGCGGGAGCAAGTGGGATATCCTGGGCGTGGTCTCAGATACACAGCTAGCCGGTGGCACTGCACTGCGCAAGGCGGGGAGGGTGAAGGTCTCCTCAGGCGGCCAGGCGTGGCGGTCGTTAAGCGCTTTGTCGTCGACGCCTGATGGGGGAGCGCGTATCCTCGGGGGCTGCGATGGTCCTTGCAGGCGTCGTATGCTCTTGCGTGAAGTAGACAGCAGTCGTATGATGCACCAGTCCAGAGTAGAGTGAGGAGACAGACTTCACAGCGCACGAGGAAGAACAATCAAGATTGCAACGTAAACTGGGTCGCCTGCTTCTGGATGCCAATACCAATACCGTCCGACAGGCGGCTAGCAGGGCCACCGAAGCCAAAGCGGGAAAGAGGTCCGTGCTTCCCATACTACGAGCTTGGAACCAATATTGCGATAAAGGATGCAGGTACCAAACTCCCAGCTTCGCTTTCACCACCTGACTGTGCGCGTCTTTGCCCTTATTGCAGTATCCCTCGGAAGCACTGCACTACCTACAATCCGCTCCGTTGCCCTGTCTGCCACTTTCACTCCAACCACGCCAATCCAACACTCACATCCTACAATCCCCCTACTTTCGGATCCGCCAAGTTGCAATCTTGCAAGTCATCGTTCGCACCACGAGCCCGCAACGGCACCCGGTAAACCACGCACATGCGTCGCAGCGATCTTCACCGCCAACGTTGAACTAGGGCAATCTGTGCCGGCATCTGCCCGAATACGGCTACCCCGACCAGTCGTTTAAGACGCTGCATCCCAAATTACGACATCCGGGTACCTCCAAGCTTCAAAGCACAATCCCACGTGCGCCCAACTCCCCGTCGTCTACGCGAACAGGATCATCCACTACTTCAATATAAGGTAGCTCGCCCGGTATTGAAAACTTTAGACGAACATCCTCCTTTTCTGTTCTCCTGTCTTTTTGCAACCCATCGGCTCACCAACTCGGAACCATGTCTCAATCCATCAGTGTGTCAACGACTCAGGCCCAATCTGGTATATCCCAGGATCTCCGGAATAACATCTACTCGGCCCTACTCTCCGGCGATGGCATCCGCAATATCGAATCCACTCTTGATGAATCCTTGCGCGTCTCTGGCTTCAAAGATGCTCTGAGAGCCTACATTACCGATCTCTTCCGCTCAGGCCAAGCCACTACCTGCGAGGAAGCCCGGAACCTGGCCATGCAGAAAATCAGGGAGCAGACGCGTGGTCTGGGCGAGGATTCCAACGGAGTGAACGGAACTACAAATGCAAATGGCGAGAGTGGGGAGGAGGTCGACTTGAAGATTCCCAAGTCGGCAATCGACGCCGGTGCAAAGACGGTCATGAAGGAGTTGGAAAAGGTGTGCGACATTACATACGAAGACGACAAGTGATTGCTCTCGCTCGCATGAGTAACCCACATTTTAAAACGCAGCAATACCAGAAACCGGTTTGCCAGTCTATGCATCGGAGGAGAAAATGCAAGAACAAGAGCTCAACACATGGCCGTAGCGAACGGCAGTATCGACGGCACAGTCGGCGTCGCGTACGCGACATCCTCAAATAGTGCTGGTGCGTCCCGGATCTTGTTGTGAGAGATACTAACATCACCTTGCATCTCCGATAAGCACTCCAGCGCCACTCAGACACTTTGTATGTCAGCGATGTTTGGGCTTGGCGACTGGGTAGGACATGAATGTATGAGCAGGAAGAGTTTGTGACAGAATAGGGGTGTGAAATAGATGTCGGTGTAGAGTTGTACAGCACAGTAGCAGAACAGCCGTGGAGCACAAGTTCATTGATAACATGCATTCTCATTCAGGCCATTGGTTCGTCAAAGATACTACTGATATCTCGTCAAAGCGCCGGCAATTACGCGCGCCTCCATCTATGTATGGGGCATCAATAGCCCCTCATGCCATGTGATGAAAAAAGAAACCCATTCGTCATGATTTCGTACTCACTCGTTCCAGCTATTAGCTGCAACTTTCTAGTTGTACAAATCCTCGTCCTCGCCACCAGCACCAAAGGTGTTTTGCTCACCACCGCCCGCCGCATTCTCAGCGTCGGGGAAGCGGAAGAAGCTTGAACCTCCAGAGTTCTTCATTGACTGTGCAAAGGCCTCGTATCGGCGGATCTCAACGTCGGTAACGGAACGACGAGCAGAGCGCATAGCCTCCTCGAAGTGAGCCTTGGTCAGCACAGGTACTGGGTCCTCCTCATCAACTTCCATATCAACATCTTCACCAGCAGCCTCGCGAGCCTTGCGGCGCTCGATATCGATTGCAATAGACTGCTTGATGGCGAGCTTAACAGCACGCTGGGTGACGAAACCAAGATCGGCACCGGAGAATCCGTGGGTATTCTGGGCGATGAAGTCAATGTTGACATCCTCAGCAACAGGAGTCTTGCGCAGCTGAGCCTTGATGATGCTGGCACGCGAGGCCAGATCGGGTAGAGGAACGTAGACGAGCGTGTCCAGACGACCAGGACGGCACAGGGCGTTGTCGAGCTGCTCCGGTCGGTTGGTAGCGCCGATAACGAAAACATTCTTCTTTGATGTCATACCGTCCATCTCAGTCAGAAGCTGGTTGACGACACGGTCGGATGCACCACCAGCATCTCCTTGAGATCCACCACGCGACTTGGCAATAGAGTCCAACTCGTCAAGGAAGACAACGCAAGGTGCGGCGGCACGAGCCTTGTCAAAGATGTCTCGGATGTTGCTCTCTGACTCACCGAACCACATGGAAAGTAGCTCGGGACCCTTGATGGAGATGAAGTTGGCCGCGCACTCGTTGGCAACGGCCTTGGCAAGAAGCGTCTTACCAGTACCAGGAGGACCGTAGAACAGTACACCTCGCGAGGGAGACATACCGAACTTGAGGAACTTGTCGGGGTGGTCGACCGGGTACTGCACAGACTCAATGAGCTCGCGCTTGACCTCTTCCAGACCACCAATGTCCTCCCACCGAACGTTAGGAACCTCAACCACGGCCACTTCACGAAGAGCCGAAGGGTTAGAAACACCAAGAGCGAAACGGAAGTTCTCCATGGTCACACCAAGCGAGTCGAGAACCTCAGCATCGATGGTGTCCTCGTCCAGATCGATGAGATCCATCTTCTCACGAATCTGCTGCATAGCAGCCTCAGAGCAGAGTGATGCCAAATCCGAACCGACGTATCCGTGAGTCTCAGCAGCAATGGTTTGTAGATCGACATCGTCACCAAGCTTCATATTCTTGGTGTGAATCTGCATGATCTCGAGACGGCCGGTAGGGTCGGGAATACCGATGTCGACTTCACGATCGAAACGTCCGAAACGGCGGAGGGCGGGGTCGATCGAGTTGGGTCGGTTGGTGGCGGCCATGACAACGACGTTGGAGCGCGCCTTCATGCCATCCATGAGAGTGAGCAGTTGCGAGACGACACGGCGCTCGACTTCACCGTTGGTCTTTTCACGCTTAGGCGCGATTGAATCGATCTCATCAATGAAGATGATCGCTGGCGAGTTCTTCTCGGCCTCCTCAAAAGCCTTTCGCAGATTTGACTCTGATTCACCGGCCATCTTGGACATGATCTCAGGACCGTTGATCAGGAAGAAGAAAGCACCAGTCTCGTTGGCGACGGCACGAGCCATCAGCGTCTTACCGGTACCGGGGGGACCGTACATCAGGATACCACGCGGGGGCTTGATACCGATGGACTTGAACAGCTGAGGATGCCTCAGCGGCAGTTCAACCAACTCTCGGATCTGTGCCATCTGCTTCCTGCAACCACCAATATCGTCGTAACCGACCTCGTTGAGGTTGCCCTCCTCGTCCTCACGCTGAATAGGCTCGCCCTCGCAATGGATGACGGTATCTTGTGCGACAATACCGAACTCCGGTGGGTCGACCTCGACAACCTTGAACTCCACTTGTCGCATACCACCGCGGGCTGTGAAAGTGTCGCCTTGACGAACCGGTCGGTAGGCTTCGCGGAAGTATGGGGCAAGGAAAACGTCGAACAGCGATCCGGTGATGCCCTCGACTGTGTCGGCGATGGGGAGAACTGCGATGCGCTTGGCCTGCAAAGGTTGTCAGTCTCGATTTTACAATGACTGGGACTGAGAATACATACGTATTTGATATCCGGGCACGGGTGGATGGTGATAACATCACCGTGCTTGACACGCAGGTTGTGGCGAACGACACGGTTTATCCGCGCGGAGCCGTCATCAAGATCGTCGTCTGCAAGCACGATGAGGACGGTGTCCTTCCGCTTCTTGCCCTTGACGAGAACTGTGTCACCGCGGAAGAGCTGGAGAGTCTCCATGGTGTTGTTTGAGAGAGCGATAATCGAGTTGTCATCGTTGACGGCGTCGGTGACACTGAGAAAGTTAGGAGAGGCTTCTCAAATCGCTTCCTGGAGCACCTACATCAGGGAGTTTGGCTTCTTCTTCTTCTTGAGGATGGCAGTCGCGGTCTCATCGTTCTGTGGCGGGTCAGTAAGGGCAGGCGCAGAAAGGTGCTTCGCGGTGCCTACATCCTTGGGCTCAGCGCCGTCGGGGTTCCTGAGATGCTGTTAGTCGCTGTCGCAAGTGCGGAAGTGGTGGCAAGCGACGTACTTTGAAAGGTCCACCTTGGGCTTGGAGTGGTCTGGTTCAGCCGACATCTTGCTGATGTGTCTATATGTGGTTCTGCGAAATTACTTTTTCAGTGCAAAGAGGGATAGAAGTAATTGCAGCGCGGTTGAGAGGGTGGTGAGTGGTGTGGGGGGGTAAGATGGAGATGATGGATCTCCGGTGCTTGGGGCGTCGTGGTTTAAGTAAGTTGGAGCTTGAACAGTCGGTGATCTCACTGCTCGAGCTAGCTTGATGTTGCCTTAGGGTCCGTGCTCCTTCCGCCGCAACATTGGAAGTTGCTGGAAACGCTTAGACAAGCGGACCTACTAAGAAACACTGTGTCCCTTTCACCGCGGATTGCTTGCCGCCACCCTCGCAAAGTCCTACAAGGGCCAGCTCGTGCCACTACCCGCGACTCCAGAGTGAGACTGGCGTTGTTACGCGTCCGACTGGAGCCTGCTGCAGCCTCATATTACGCCACCAGAGGAAGCGCCAAGAGAGATGCTCCATATCGGCCCTTCGTCAGTGCGCGATAAGTAAACCTACATGTCCGCCACGTACGGTACAACACGACAATATCTACATGCATGTGTGCCTTCCACTGATACTCATGGATAGCACGCATATCTAAGAGGGCAACTCTCACCAGGCAAAGAAGAAACATTTGCTGTTTCACGTCATGGTAGATCTGCGTCTAACGGTTTATCGATAAGATGCGGATCCGTCTTAGTTGGCTGCTTCGTGATTCCCGCTACGGTAGCCAGAGTGAAGCACCAGGTGGTACTGCGTTTCGCAACCTATCCCCACTACCAGTCAAGGAAGAAATACGAGCTTCGCTGGAAATGAAACGGGCGTCTCCAGGAGCTTGTAGGTTGACTTTGATCTCGTCAACTTGCATGTCTCCTTTACCTCACGAGCCTGACATTTCCTCGTCCTTTTCGGTCTAATCGCCCTTTTATTTACAGTCAGCTAGTGAGTGAAGCTCCCAGCTAAACATTACTCTCGCAACGACGAAGGCTCTCTATGCTGGATCTACCTACGCGTCCTGATGTTGCATCCCACGAGAAGCTGCACATGCTTTCTTCTCTATGTCGCGCAAGCAAGGCGCTTCGAACATGTTTGCGTATATAATGTTCTTCATAGTGCCAACAGCGACAAGCACCCAGAGCAGAACGACACTAATTCCAAGTATCGTTCCTAGAATCCTAAAGAAAGCGGAAGGAAGTTCTTGTCCTATGGTAATGGTAGACATTGTAAAGACGCCAATAGGAAAGGTGAAACCCCACCAACCCATGTTAAAAGGGAACTTGTTTCGACTGATCGACGCGACAGCGAAGAACAACCATACCAGACCGAAGCCCCAGAGTGTGATGGCGGTCATCCAGCCTAGTACGTAGAGGACCTCTCCAGCTACCGGGTGCAAGGCTTTTGTATCTGGGAAGGTCTTCGAAGCTTGAATGCCGAGTTTCAAAACTGCGTATCCGCCCTGGCCCATGGGGCCGAGAGGCAAGAAGACGCTGACGATAACCTCCTGAGATGGAAGGTTATGAATGGCAAGACGATGGAAGTATATAACCATTATCACGAGTGCCAGAGGTAGACCCATACCCCAAAGGACATAGCTGGTGACTATGGTGACAAGGGCGTGATTCGGGTCAGGCAAGACCGAGGCGACAACGCCGCCAGAAGCTGCTGCAACGATGCAGGCCACGATCGGCAGAAGCCAGGCTGCTGTCATCGTCTCATGGCGGTTATGATGTTTGGTCATCCTGCAGCTATATTAGCTGGTGGCGTTCTCATATTCCTCGCAATAACAGAAACACTTTGAGGCGAGATCTTGAGATTCAAGCGACAAACATGGTCAACTCACATCTGGAAAGGTAGCCAGAGGCAACAAGCAACGCTGAGTGCGACGTCGAGCCACCACATGCCCCACAAGACGTATGGTGTCAAGCCAGCCCATTTTGGTACGCAAACAACGGCGAACATGTTGACGATGGTAGCAAATCCCATGGGTATTGTGCCAAGAAACAGCGACTGTACCGGATGACGAAGCATCAGAATCCATATGGCGGGATACAGTGTGTATCTGAGGACTGATATCATGAGCATGGTGGAGAATATGATGATGTTGAGTATGAAAAAGGCGATGCTCAGCGCTCTCAACGAGCGATGGTAGCTAGGGTAGAGCTCCGAGAAGGTGTGAAACAGGACCGCGACGATGCCTGTACCCATGGTGACGGCGAACTGAGGCTCATTTAGTCTCTCGTTACTCATAAACTCCAGTATCTGACGATGCTACATACCCATGCAGGTGTAAAGTTTTGGACAATACGTCGCCAACCCCGACGGTCCGCTGGAATGAGCCATCTGGGCAGCGCTTGGCCATCTGAAAGCGCGGCTTGACCACTGCACAAATCAGTTGGTGTTATACGAGCTCCATGCTGTATCGCACATGGCGCCGACATTCTGATGCGAGAGTTGAGGATGACAGTGATGAACTTGAGGTGATCGAGGGTAAAAGATTAAGATCAAACATAACGCGGAATCCGCTCCTCACTTATGCAAACCCTCATGGCTTAGAGTCATCGGAATCTCAGGCTAGGCTTTATTCTCTTCAGGATGGCCTGCATTTTCATATGGATCTGCTGATAGCTTTGCTTACACAGACCATGACGGCCGGATCCTCGGCGATGGCCCGAAATTCGATACGTCAAAGGTACATGACTCAAAGCATCTCAACAGCGCGCAAGGGAAGAAAAACAGTTTTTGAACAATGAAATTCGTTTGTATTCGAGGTCGTATGATGATTGTTTACCAAAGACTGACGCAGTAGCGCTTGGGCAACATTGAGAGCTTCAGAGTAACTGAGTCTAGCTGATTGGGGTCTAGATCGAGATGCGGCTTCCGGAAGCACTCCACGAACCTGTTCCTGATCTTCGCACACGACACCTGACAGACCTTATCGCTGGAATGTAGTGTTTTACTCTGCAATGCAGAGTTATGTTCATGCTCGAGCTGCACCTGCTACTACTACTACATACACTTCTGTTTGCCTCCTGAAGCAACATCAGGCACTTGGTTTGTCAAGGTACTTAGGTACTGTGGTCAAGGACTTATTGTTATCACTTTCTAAGGCCTATATAATGTAGCTGATACTTTTGGAACTGTTGTTTGATAATGATACTACAACACGTCTAACTTCTGCAGGTTCGAATTGGTAGCATTGATGTTTGCATTTGCCATCATGATCTTTTTTTGATCCAGATCAAAAACGATGTAAGCTCCTTGCATGAACGGAGCGCCTAGGCTTGCTGTATCATCCCCATCTGAAGAAAACATCGGTAGGAAACATTCAGTCGTGCCCGAAGACGAATCTCGAACAAGCATCGCAGCCAAAGGAGTGCTGATCTTCGCTTGGTTGTTGTTGAAGCCGAATGAGAGGCTCTCTCCGCGGGAGCCAAGATCACACGGCACACTGCCCAGCTGACCAGCTTGATCGTCAAAATTCGCACCTATAACCATGGCCATGGCGCGTAGAGAAGCTGATGGAATGTTCAGCGAGGGGTTTCCAGTGTCGATCAACGCCGGAGGGAGGCCGCCCCGTGGTGCCAAGTCGACGTTGGATCTCGAGGAGGATGAGTTGCCGCTGACCAACTGCATGGAGCTGAAATCGATTACAAATTGCGACGCAACGCCTCCATTGTTCAATAAAAGTGGTCCTGCATCTTGGAGCGGGCTTTGGAACTTCGCGGTGTCAACACCGCCAAACACAATAGAGCCCTCTGGACTGCCTGTCAAGAGGATACCGATATCAGCCTGGCATTCATTCGAACATTTACTATGCTCAACTTACGGAAATCGTTCATGAAGATACCATATACATTGGCATTGATAGCACCAGTATCCTTGAGATTGGCCAATGTATTCTGGTATGGTGGCTGGACAACTTCGTTCTCAATAGGACCGATACCGAATATGGGGAAAAGTGGATTCCCAGGAGGCAGCGAACCTTGCTCGATGACTCCAAGTTGTGAATCCGACACACTTTGGTTACCGAGCATCAGTGTTGTCTTGACGAATCCTCCTTGGAACACAGCACCGTTTGCAAAACTCGTGTTGAGCTCTGTATTGACATCTGTAATACTAGTGTCACGATCCGTATCGAACGAACCAGTGACGAAAGGTGTGCCAGAGCATTGCTGCTGTTTGTCTTGACAGATTCTACTGCCTGTCCTTGGGATGACGAGATCGCTACTTCCCGTGTCCAAGATCGCCGTTATCAGCTGTGGTGGAGTACCGACCCCCATCGAAACAAGAGGGATGAAAGGACCCGCGTCATCAATATTAGAGTGCTTTATCGGTATCGATATAAGCTTGGGAGTTTGCGCCTGCGCAATGTGCCCAATAGATAAAAGTGATATACATAAGATGACGGTATTTAATCGGGGAGACATGGTGAAATGACTAAACGAAGGCGCTGAAGAAAGAACTGACTGATGATTGTGGACGAGGATCTGAAGTGATGATTTGGTCGTGACTATCTTTGTGAACTATTCTTATAAGCACACGTTGTCGGGTACCGGATACTTCTTGAAGAATCCGTATCTCTAAACCTTTCTGCATGTACATAAAGGGCCGTCTTGACGACGTTTTGGTACGCTAGTTGTTCATAAACAGAGACTACCTGGGGAGTAAGGGCACCGCCCATTGGCCAGCCCAGTACCAGTTGTATGCATGTTTCTAGGGTCGCTAGGAATGCTTCCATTGTGGCGTTGGGTCTGACGGCTGCTAGAGGCGTCAAAAAGATCATTATGCCGGAGTGGCTCTGGGCTTGGGCGTCTGCATTGAGCTTTTCGATAACCATACTATGATCTGCCCTGTCTGGAGCCGGTCCGATGTCACGGCTGGTAATGTCCCGGGTATAGCGCATAGATAGCTTGTTTGGAATGCTGTTTCGACTTTCCCCAAGCTAGCTCGAAACACCTCATGGCATATGATACTAGGTACAGACAAGAGCAAAAAAAGGCAAAAAGAGAATTATTCTCCCCACCATGAGTCGAACAAGGGACCTTCTGATAACAGCAGATATTACAGTCAGACGCTCTAAACCAACTGAGCTACGGGGAGTTTTTTCTTGATGAAAAATTTCCAATATTGTCAGATTATATTGTTTATTGCAGATATGGGATTCTGTCCCTTTTCACCATGACAAAGTCGGGGCACATGTGAATTTCGGCGTCAAACAGCCTAGTGCGCTGAGCATGCAACACAATCGAGTGCCTGTAGCGCATTCAGCTCTCTACATCTCGCGCTCTTTATTTGAGCAAAGCTTTTCTTAGCCTAGTGATTGTAGCAGCTTTCAGGTCCGAGCTGAGCCTCGTTATATCGATCTGTGTGGAACGAGGGACACAGGTACGAATGAAAAACAAGATAGATTGTTTGTCTGATTAGACGGCCAGTTTAGAAGCGAGTTCGCGGTGTGCCATATGTCATCTAGCCCCTCCACACAGCCTCAAGCACGCACATGAAGCTCAACGGATCAGCTTCAACTCTAACAACATCGTATCTCTCATCAGCCTGCTTGAAGATGTCCTTCCACGCCTCTACTGGCCTCTCCTTCGCGTTAAATAATGCCATCATCCTCAGATCAGTGGCTGTACCAAAGCCCTGTATACTCCTTGGCAGCTCCTCGTTGCTCGGCTCCTGCTTGCCCACATAATCGATGAAAAGAACGCGGGCACCGGGCCGGAGTGCGGGCCGGAGTGCTTGCAATATCTTCACTGACTCAACGTCCGGCCAGTCGTGTAAGATCCACTTGAGCATGTAAATATCCGCTTGTACAGGCTGTGGATGGAAAAGGTTGTGTGTGAGAAACGAGACACGCGATCTTAATTCGGATGGGAATTCTTTTTCAAAGACTGGGGCGACTTCGGGGAGGTCTTGGACTACGATCTTGAGGTTAGGGAACTTGGTTGCAAGAACAGCATCGTCGTGACCAGCTGAACCACCGAGCTGATGATTGTTAGTGTCAGGATGAGGATCAGGTCTAGGTATACTCACGTCAACGACCGTGACTTCGCCCTCTGCCTTCCAATCGATGGCTTCGAGTACCATGTTTTCGGTGTGGAACAGATCCTTGATATAGGCCATGAACTTGACGAAGTTCCTCTGTCGCCAGCCCTTCTTCTCACCCTCGCCATCGTTTTCGATAAACTCCCAACTGGTCTCATAGTCACCCCACGCTTCACCGCCAGAGTGACACAGCCTAAAAGCAGTCTCTTTTATGTCCTTGCTTATCTCAGGTTTTCCTTGCGAAAAGCGTCGCAAAGCTTCTGGAAGCAAGAACATTGGGGGACCCGTTTCATCCAACACCATCTGCACGAGTGCAGACAAGCCAGAGTCTTTGGCTAGTGCAGCAGATCGTGAGCTATGTTTGACTGAGGCCGATGTGGGCGAAGGTTTGTGGAAGAAGCGCATCGTGACAGCATGGTCGATGACACGACTCACCACCTCAAGAGGGAGCTTGGTATGCCTTGCTATATCCTCAAATGTCGCTTCGCCATCGACTGGCACCGCACCCCAAAAGTCAAACTGGTTGAGGACGTTCAAGCATGCCGTGTCTGGAATGGCCATGTGTACGTAGTTAAACACGCTCTCACTCGGCCCTTGGCTTAGAATCCACATGTCCTTCAACGCGTCCTCAAGCAGTTGTCGGGTCATGAAAACATCTCCCGGGAGTTTCTCGTACTTGATCGGACTGTCGGCCTCAAGAGTGACTGGTGTCACATTTTCAGCCTCCAGCTGCTTCGTCATCTTAGCAGCCAGCTCGCTGATTTGGGCCGCTAAGCTGTTGAGCGTTGCAATCTCATGTTGCTGAATGGAACCCATGTTGCCGTGCTTGGATGCCTAGAGTTAGTAGAGGGATACGTCAAAATTGGGAAGCAAATATGGCTGATATATATTATATCCCACCAGTACTCATGTAGGGGCGCTCTCCGTCATCGGAGTACAAGAAACTCGGAGCATCGTCCGTATCAAAGTCTTTTCTCGTCATGCTCTACATCTTTGGCTCAGGTATGTCGGCTAGCTAAGAATGATCGCGAGACTGCAGACAAGATAGCTTATGATTGGCGCGATCTGAGGACCGGTCGCTTGAACGGGTCTAAGGAGGGAGACTTAATCCGAGGTCGTGTCCGCAAGTATGCACACTTATGGCATGATGTTGTAGCCATAGCATCACCAGTGGAACGACGATGTTGCCCATCAGCGCTAATCTGATCATCTTATCAATCTGATAAGATTTTTCATCTCCGAGAGCCTGGGCGCCAAGGTGGTGTACTTTGCCAGCTGCCGCTTCGAGGCAATTTCCCATATGATGCTACGTCAGGGTGGGGTGCAATACGAGCGTCGCGGAGCACATCGCGATGTCTGCTGAATGTATAACCACTGATTACCGAGCTTCAGTAAAGTGCAGAAGATCGTGTGTAGCGTGGTGATAGTTGGACTTACCTAGGTAGCTAGGGAGCGAAGAACTGGCCGCTTAAGCACCGAGCGAGACCCGAGGCACCGAGGTTTTGGCCAACAGAACGTAGATTACAGAAATAAGAGCAATTTACATCGACAGCAACCAACTACCTGCCTATATGGAGTGAATCCTCCATTTCGTCGCTACGACATTGTAATACACTGTTTTTTTTTTTTTTTTTTGGATACCTCCAGCAATTGGGATTGGGACGAAAAGCGAGTGTGATTTGATGTAAGACATGTGTCGCATTCTTCATTCAATACGAACACCTAGCACCATGACTCAATGACTACATTGCGACTCATGCAAGTCTTCAAGAAACCGCTTCTAAACTCCACGACGCTATGCAAGCACAAATGCATCGACCTTCAATTAAACATTTGATCCCAAGAAATATAGTGAAGTCAACAACCTACTTCCTTCCAATGAGCTTGCTGAGCCCACTCTTCTTCTTGCCATCCTTTTCCTTCTGACTCTCCTCCTTTTCTCGAGCATCCTCGGCGGCACGCTCATCCCTTGTTGGAACTCTAGGTTGATCTGCGAAACGGATACCAGGCGTGCGTGGCGTAGGTGAAAGCGTCTTTCGGCTTGGCTCAGCGGTGCGCGAGTGTGTACCACGACCAGTCTCAAGTGGGTCACCAGTCTCTTCATCTTCAGAATCAGATTCGGGAGAATTGTCTTTACCTACACCAAGGGCCCCCAGACGACGCCTGCGCTCTGCCGCTGTTTCGCCTTCAAACCCTTCTTCTGGTTGCTGCGATGGCGGCAGAATGGCGGAACCGCCTGAAGTTTCAGCTGGTATATTCTCCGCAGCTAAGCGACGTCGGCGCTGTGCAGCGGTTTCGCCACCCTGATCGCTGGGTCGGTTCTCGAGATCCTGGCGTACGGAGTGGAAGGGAACATGCTCATCGTTACTGTCCACTAATGTCAGACCTTCGGGGCCCCGACGGTGGCCTTCTTCCTTAGCCGCTGGCGATTCGATCTTATGAAGTTCGGCCTCGCCCTCTTCTCCAACAACCGGGGGCATATTTGCTTGTACCGAAGCTGCACGGCGGCGTTGTTCCGCAGTGTGGTCCTTAGCATCTTGGTGTGCGGCATCTTTGACGGCCTCAGGGGCATCACTAGCTTGTACAAACTTCGCCCTGTCTTTAGGGTTCATTTGCGACATTTGCTGGATGAACTCAAGCTTGCTCATCCGACGGCCACCAGCTGTTACGGTGAAGCGGAGTAGATCATCGTCTTCTTGCTCTTTCGCTGCGGCTTCCGCTGCTTTCTGTTTCTTCTTGTTGTTATTCGCCGCTTGGGTGCCCGATGGTCCAGCCTGTTGTGCTGGTACACCCATGTGGGTTCCCATTCGCTTGAGACTCTGAACGGCACGACTAGACGTCTCTACCATAGATTGGCCGCGATGGTTGGCAGGTCGGCCATCCTTCCCCTTCTTTGGAGCAGCCGGTATGTCGTACTTCTTCAGGACCTCGCCATCCTCATCCTCAACAATAATGGTATTACCATATTGGTATGCGAGAGCGGGGCCGTTCTTGTGGCTTGATTTCTGGGCTGGCTTCTCTGCCTTTGGTGGTTCTGTGGCCTTTTCCTTTTGATTCTGGCCCTTGTAACTTTGCATTCGGTTGCGCCAGGTTTTATGAGGGTGTTCAATCGCGCTTTCAATGCGACCGGGTGCTTCTTCGAGTGCGCCGCCATGCTCATCTTGCGACACGCCACCGTGGACATGCTTTGTACGCATGAGCTCCTGCGCCCTCTCACGGTCATGCCTTTGCCTCTCCGCACCGTGCTCACCATGACTGTCTCTTACACCGAGAACATTTCCTTCTTCATCCTCGATGACAGTCTCATGGCCCTCCTGATACATCTCTTCTTCTGGTACCTGGCTCTTCATCTTCTCTTTACCACTCGATGAACTGTCGCTAGAGATGGCCATCGTATCAGCAAAGGTACCAGTGTCTTCGAGTTCTGCTGGTAGCCCCTTCTCTTCATCACGCCTAGCAGGACCAATGGCGGACTGCGAGATTGGTCCACCTGGACCTCGACCAGCATCCCAGCGCCTGCCTCGGTTCGCAGGCTTTACAGAGTTACTGTCCTCTTCCTTCTGGCGACGTAGGAAACTGCTGCCAAAACCTGCCGTCGCGAGCTCTGACTTTTCATCCATGGATGATTCAGAGGGACGTCGAGCCATAGAAGATCTGGAGCGTGATTGGATGCGGGGAAGACGATCCATCCAGCCGGGCCCGTTCTCGTTCGCTTGGGTGTAGGACATGGAAATTGTCAGGGTATTGATGCGTTTTCCAAGGGTAAAGACAGCGATTGAACTTCCATGAACAATGATACTAACGATGACCAAGAAACATGTAATGGGCCAGATCATCTCGATGATGTTCAAATGCTCGAAACCCTCCTCCGGTAGTACGGCTAGCGGGGTCGTCGTATCAGTCTCCAGCTCGGCTCTTGCAAGGATCGCTACAAACAGGCCACCGACGCCAATGGGTCCGAAATGTCCAGCGAAGGACGCCTCTCGCCAGGTCTTAAGGTCGGGAATGACAGGTTTGAGCGCCAACATAATCGGAATACGGCGGAAGAAAAGTACCAGAATGCCGAGCACAACGAGACGCCATGGTGTTATCCCGATGAGCGGTGCGTTGAACAATTCCCAGGGGATGATGGATCCAAAATAGACGAAGAATGCCAAATTGATCAGCAGGTCGATAACGTTGGATACGTGGGATTCCTCGGTTTTCTCCAGGAACCATCCGTCGTTGGAAAAGCCTACACCACAGGCGAAGCCCACCAACAAGTCATCCATGCCCAGCAGGGCACCGGAGCCAGCACAGAACAACGCCAGCACGAAGTAGAAGACGAGGAAACTCTCTCGATCAATGAGATCCTTCTCGTGCGCCCACCGAATAGCGCGACGCGCAATGTATCCAACGACAACTCCATAGAAGGCGCCGAAGATGCATTCGTAAAGGATGGTGTAGCAAAACCAGTGATAAGCGACCGCGTTGGCGTCTGGTCGGTAGTGAATCAAGTAGATGGCCAAGTAAACGAAGGGGAACGCCATGCCATCGTTGCAGCCAGATTCACAGGACAACAAGTCTCGAAGATGTTTGGGTACTCGCTTGGCGAACTTGCCTTTACCGACGACTGATGATGCTAAGACAGGGTCTGTGGCAGTCACACAAGCTGCAACGCAAAGACTGTCAAGCCAGTTGAGGTGAGAGTGGAACAGGCCCCAGATGAACAGGCTAGTTATTAGCCAGCCAAAAGTCATGACTGGAAGCAGTAGTGCCACGACTGACTTCCAGTGCTTCTCCATGTATGCGCGAGGCAACTCGACACCGACAGCGAAACATTGCACGACAAGGACAATGCGCGAAAACTCGAGGGTGATCAAGTCGACGTTGCCCCAGGTTGATGGATCTATGAGGTTTGCGGCATGTGGACCGAATATGATACCACAGATTGTCGCGACTGTGGCTTCACCAATGTACAGACGCTCCTTGATCACAGAGGAGCACAGCATGAACAGACTAGTGAAGCCTCCAAGGATCAGGTAGACCAGATGCGGCTTTGTGATGGAGAGGTGATCCCACGCCATTGTGACGTTTTGATGGTCCTTGTCTCTATGTGTGTTTCTGTATCCGTCTAACTATTTCTCGCACGTATACGACGCCTGTATGCGGAGAAGCGAAAGGCAGTTCGGCGCGGTTGGTGGCCGGGGTGGGCGAAGAAGAGTCTCGCGGGCGAGCAATGGTTATGTAGGGAGGATTTTGGCACCGGGGCCGCGTTGTCGAGAGAAGCGGTCAAAGGAAGAGAAAGGTGGTAGCGAGACCGAATGCATGTATATGGGGATCCGCCCAGACGCCGGTCCAGCACAGCCCTATATGGCAATGACGGTGATGGTATGGTATGCCTGCGGGGCCGTGGAGAGTGCTCCGCCTTTGCTGTCGCACAACTTCTGGAGTGGCCAGTTAGTGAATGTTATGGGAGAAACAAGAAAACCCAAGCCGAATGCTTACGAGGTCTAGGTGCCGCTCGGCAGGCTCATCCGAAAGCTTGGATGGTGCGCGTGGTAGTCGGCTGTCAACCAGAGTCGAGCGCGATTGGGCGTGCGCAGATTGGGAAAACAAAGGCGCGTTTCTGATCAAGCCACTTCAATTGCCAGGGCGAATCGTCGTCGTCGTCGGGACTCTTCAGCTCGACTGGAAAACGAGCGAAAGAAACAGAGATTAGAATGCGATTATCTCTCTTCCATACTAAAGTGCTTGGTACTTGGCAATGACGTTGGTTGGCTCCGGGGGGGACTAGGAATGGCCTAATCGGACGCCACCGTTCAACAGCCACACTGTTCAACGCGATCTTGGGTGCCGAAACTTGGCCGGCAAAACTTCCGCTACATGAACGAGTCTGGCGGACGGCAACCCAGCAAAAACCGTTCAGAAACGGTCGAAATCGCAGCGTCTTCTATCAAAGCAACGGCTGGGGGCGGAGCTCAGTTCGCTCCGATAGGCCGCGCTACGAGCCGCCCCAGCCTTGGAACTGTTGTGCCCAAGCCTTGAACATGTTCGCTCTCGCTTTCCGTGGACAACCTCTTGACCTCATGCATCGTCGTTCTCGGAGGGATGCCACATGACAAAGCCTTCTGCACGCTGCTTATCACATGATGGTTTTGTATGCAGGGTGCTGCATCGTCTATGCAGGAAGGCCGATCAGCGGACTTCGGTCAACAAACCTCACGAACTGCAGGCGTGGTTGGCTCAATAGCACGACTCAGGGAGCTCTCAACGTTGCAAGGTCCCGAGGTCATTGACCATCGCTAAGTCGTTATCCGGTGAAGGCACATGGGCCCTCACAAATAGCCGCTATGCAGAGATTTTCCGACTGGAGCGTAAGCACTGCAGCCGCCAGAGGCGGTGTAATTCAATGTCAAGATAAGTTAAATGTTGGAAGCCCGGGCGGATGCGATTTTTGTACATGCTGCAGCGCATGCATGGTTGCGGATTGCAGAAGAGACGGGAAAACGTCATTGAATCTCTTCGCAAGAAAAGAGTACCTAAATATTTCAAGGCAGATGTATGTGCAGGGCCCGAATGCGAAGAAATTGAAGGCGATCGAAGATGTCAGGGAAACCACGCTTTCGCAACACCACGCACCCCGGGAATAACTCTCTTGGGTGCGATGCAACCCTGGCGAATCGCCTAAGATGCCTCCCCAGCAACAATCCGTTCGCGCGAATTGCAGTGCGCCCAAACATACTTTTCGAAATGCTATGCGCAGAGCTGAGGTACCCTTGAAATTTTCGCAAAAGTTCTTACCATCGGACCTCTTCCAACTCTTGCATATGCATATGTCCTACCTCAGTAAGTAGAGTCAAAGTAACACCGATCTCTACGTCATAAGTACTACTCAAGTTGGGAATTTTGAGCTACTCCGCATGAAACAGCCCTTGCCCATTCAAAACCTGTCAAGATCTTAAAAAGGTCCGATAGCCGCGTCTCACCATCGCAAGCCGTTTGTCCACACGATGGTGACTGGGAACACCAGATCTTGGTCCCGTCTGCACTAGGACACGCGTTCTTGAATAGCAGAGCACGGATAAAGTATCATATACAAGTCAAACATGATATCAATGTGTTACAGATAGTTGGGCAGCAATCTCACACCAACATGACCGCCCAGAAGATTTTGCCCAGGCGAACAGGTATTGCGGGTACTGGATTGACCCGAAGAACCAACTGGACCATGAGCAGCCTGACACAGTATGCGCCCATCAGGTAACAACTCAACAATCTAAGGCCAAGAACTCGTAGAGCCAGTCGATTAACTCGGGCACCCATGTGCCCTTCTTAAGACCCCTACGTCCTAATAATACAACGACCACAGCAACACCCGCGTCTAGACGCACCGAGATATCTTCCCTAGTCTTTACTCCACAATCTCCACATACGTCACTCGAGCAACCAGGTCAGTCAAGACCACCGTTGTATGTAACGTATAAGGTCAGCCTGTGACGGGAAAAGAGAGGGAATGACCTTGAACGTTGGCATCAGTAGAAGACGGTGTGCCTGGTATGGTGTAGAGGGCTGACCTTGCAATGAGGAGGACGGGACGTGGCCCGTGATGAATGGCTGGATGTCAAAGCTTGACTAGAGGTCGTTGACGACGTTTGTGCGGCCGCCTAGCACGGACGTTATGATTAGAGTCGGTCGGCATCGCGAAAGTGCGATGTGGTGTTTATGCGGTGTGGGACATAATAGCATAGTTAATCATACGGGTTGCCTTGGAATCAGAAGACATGAGCGATTTGGACCGCAAGGAAGCAGGTCAGTTGAGATCCGTATGTTTGCACCGCATCAATTGAACTATACTAATTGATCATGACATGGTCAGCGCTGTTCCAGCTCCTGCAAACATCATGTGTCGCAACCTGTTTCTTTGAACCCTCAACGTCTGCCGCAGACTACTGACAGGTCCGGATATTAACCATGAGAAGGACTAGTATGAACAGATATGTACGTTCGTAGTATTTACAACCTATATGGTCGACTAGATAAATAATTACAGCAGGCGAAAGCGCGGGCTTCTGTAAACCAAGGACTACCCATCTAACATGAAGTTACGCCCATGAAACAACCAGTTCAGCGAAGGAACATCCCAGCGAACCCCGGGCCCAAACACGCGAAAATGCCCAAAGGCGAACAATGCGAGAGTAAAAGCAAAAGCGCTGCAGGTTTTCCTCATGCTCCGTGTTTCCATGGTAAAAAGACCCTATATTCCCCAGGCAATGGATGCACGGCCCGCCTGAAAACGAAAGGAGAATCGTCGTAAATGTGTAAAAATATATATATGCATAAACATGAAAGAAAGCGTAACGCATGACGTCATGAGAGCATCCTGATGCTCAATCAATGGCCAACGGGCAGCCAGGTTCTGCGCTCGTCCATACTTCTGTTGGTGCGGCCCCCTGGTGTCAGGGGAATCTCAACGCGCGCTCGATCGTTGCGCTCTGGATCGCTGTCTGAGTCGTATGCGTCAGACAGGCGGGAGAAGTAGTCGGCTAACCCACTCGTGGGCGATGCAATGGTTTCGTAAAGGGGAGGTGGAGTCTCTACGGGTGGAGGTGGTTCTATTTCTGAGAATGCGGGTGGGTTGAATGATGGTACGCGCATAAGATGAATGGGTCGTTGTACTGTAGAGTCATTCGGTCCGCCAATATGCGCTGCTTGCGGACGAGTAAGCGTCGGTGTTGGTGTTGGTATCACTGCGTCCGAGTTTCCTCTTGAGCGGCCTATTGAGCTCAGAGTTGGAACAAAGCTGGTTGGGGAGTTGCGCCGGGCTGGTGCATTCGGGCATCCGCACTCGGGTACGCGCGTGCCGCTTAGGGCTGGTTCAGGCGACGAGTATGCTGGTAGTGCTGTGTTCGCTTGCGTAGCTTGACACGAGAGAATGTGGAAGGGTGAGTCAATGGAGATTTCGAAGTGTCTTCTCTTAGTTGGGTCAGTGGCGTCCGGTTTCGAGAGGCGCATGACAAGCTAGTAAATTGTTAGTATGTAAGACGCTGAAACCTAAGGTTGAACATACCTTGATCCAATGGTGCACCTGGATATTCTGGTATGTCGTGTCGAAGTGTAGCTTTGATGACTTGTCTTTCTCTTTGAGGTTATGGCAGCTTGGTAGCTGTACATTGAATTCCATCTCTGTAGGACCGATGTTCGCGTCGCCACCAAGGTCACCCAGAAGGTTTGTAGGGTCTTGCACCTGCACGTCCTCGCCTCGTGAAGCAGCCGCTCGTTGGTCGTATGGAACACCACCTCCAGAGACTATTCGCATTGTGCTACCGGGGAAGGTACTGGTTGGTGGGCCGTCTGCACGTTTCTCGAATAATTGGACCTTACGGACCGGCTCCATTCGATGGACTCGCTTGTTGTTGCAGAAATACTCGACGTTCTCAGTGACAAACACCTTGATACGATGACATTGCACCTTGGCGAGCGGGGTCAGCTTGAAGGCAATGGGAACCTGTGCACCGAGTGGGAAGGATTTGCCAGAGATGACTATGTCGTAGTGTAACTGGTCTTCCCAGCTGCGGCTAATGGCGATAGGCTCAACCTGCTCCAGTGACCCCTCCGAAGGTGCGCGGATCAAGGTGACTTCCTTTGTTCCAATAAGGTTTGTGCGGAAGGCACCGGCGCGTTCGACAGTAGCTTCCAACTCATATTTGACTGAACCAAGGTCGACATCGATGGTCTCGGGAAGGTGGCTGTCTAGCGGTAACTCGAAGTTGTACATGTACTCTCCAGGGTTGAAGGTCCTGTAACCCTTTTGTGCTACTGAAGGGCCGCCTCCAGGGGTGTCGCCCTTACCGAAGCTTCGCGATTGATTGACTTGTAACGATAGTCGTTTCGCCTCCTTTGTCGTTAGATTCAGCGAAGAGTTGTTTGGCGATCCAGTCAGTCCACCAGAACCCTTGTAAAGTTCCACGTGATCTGCGCCAGTGCCATTCTCGGCGTTGGGGAATTGTGAATTGAAAAATGGCCAGGTGTGGCTCATCAAAGTGTCCACCTCTTCGAACTCAACTTTCTTTGGGGGAATGCCTAAAGAGTGTTAGTTTTAGAATGGCATAATGTAGACGAACGTACCTTCTGGCCACTTAGTCGTCGCTTTGCCTCTGAACTTGAGCGTAACAGCCTTGAGTTTTGAGGGTTTGGTGATCTTCAGACATAGTGTTCCACGAAGCATCGCCGTGCTTCGCTCTGCATGCTCAGCTTGCTCGAACCCCCGTAGGAACAAGACCGGCTCTGTGAGTTGCACGTTGACACTGACACCACCACCTGAAGCCACGGGCTTCTCCTCTGGTACGCTCTTTACGTTGGTGATGATGCTTTTTGCGGATGCGCGGCCGGAAGACCAATGTGACTCGGCGACTGATGGTCTGGGCATGCCTGGTGCAGCCATGGCACCTCCAATTGCGCCTACGGCGCCACTACCAGAGTTCCTGGTAAGCGACCTCATGGTGGCGGTCTGGGAAGCTGGAACTGAGGCAACCGAGTTGCGATTGCTGCTGGTAGTGCTTGTCGACGATCGAGGCGTAGGAATGTCTGTGGTTTCGGTATTGGAAGAAAAGTGGGTGTCGATAAACGACCGTAGGAAACGTTTAGCGCTGTCGCGTGGGACCGCCAGCTTTTCTGTAAAGTACGACTTGCTAGTCGTTTGGCGTCTCTGGACACGAAGTAGAGTCGGATCAGGACCGACGTGTGCGATGTGAATGCGGTGCGGTCTACGATTGCGACCTGCAAAGATGCCGCGGTAGGTTCGCGGAGGACAGTCCAAATGGTCGGGGAGGTATCGTAATCGGCCACGTTCAGAGTAGACTGTGTGGTACTCTGGCATAGCGACGATGCGTTAGTGAGGTCAAGGGCAGGACGGGAGAACGATCAAGGTGTTGAGCAAAGGCATGCAGCGCGCCGAGTCTTATACAAGGTGTAATTGTAGAGGTCGAGAACAATTTGGCTTGTACAACTCCTCAGAGTCATGAGAGGGGTACAAAGGCTTCTTGGACTAGGTAACCCAACCAGGTTCCATGTGGATGCTTTGGGAAGGGACGATGAGGTTGGGCGCTACTAGACAAAGGGCCCGAACGCGGTGAAGGGGGAGATGAGACAAGGACTCACAGAGGGAGACAGGGTATCAAAAAGATTGGTGAGGCTACCTAGTTAATGATGTGTAAATGCGATCAGCACGACAGGCCACTGTAGTGTTGTGGAGCGGTGAGGTTGCCGGTGCGTCGGAAGCGTGCGGGAATACCCTGTTTGGAGCGACTGCGCTGGCGACGAGGGGAGGTTTCTGGTCAGGACAACAACGGCGAGTAACAGGGACTTGCGGGTGTTTTGAAGTGAGTTGCAGCTAGCCGACTTGCAAGCATGTTACGAGGACGCGAGCATGTCAGACTAAGTCAGTGCAGGGACGGCGAAAGTGTACCGGCGTCGAGTGCAGGGAACAGGACGGATGACGCGGACGGTGTGCAGTGCTGCTGGTCGGCGGGGTCGCAGCAGCTGGGATGGTGGATTTGAGATGTTGCTTAGCAGAATTGTCAAAGTGGAGAATGCAGCGGTGCCAGATGGGGCAAGGAAACGTTCATGAGCACGTCAAGCAGCGTAACAGACGAGTATTCCCGCAGCGGGTATATGAAGTGCTAGCTACTAGGAGCGCTATGGGAGCGTAGCTTGCGCGGACGGAGGCTCGGATGCATTACATCATCTTGAGCACCAAGAGTTTGCAGGACTCGATGCAGGGGTGAGATCTCAATGGGCATCTACTAAGACGTGCTTCTAGACCCGTTGGCGGATAGCGACCGACTACGGGATACCCGGCACGGTACTTTGATCGACGACGACATGGCAGGCTTCCTCCCACGACTAAGCCCGCACGGATGAGATTACATCTATGTAGGCGAGCACGAGCACGCGCTCATGGAGAGTGACGGGATCGCTTAGACCCCAAGCTCCATAGCCACGCTGTCCCTGGGCAACGCGCAATCTCTCAAGTGTCAAGACAGACCAAGCGATTGATGCCCTCTGGCTATGCATGGACGGCGGGCGCCTGTGCCTTGATTTTGCAATATTGGAGCAGTTTGATAGAGCATGCCCGGGCATCCTGCGGCATAGCGCGACTGCAACCACACAAACAGGGCGTCAGCGCGTTGCGTCCCACGATCGCCGAAAAGAAAACAGCAGGCCCAATTGCGTAGGGATCAGCGCCTGGGGTTCTGAATCTGGAGTTGCAGCAATCGTGAGTGGGCGGATCGGCGCAGAGAGCAGGGCGGGCTGCCAACTCAGCCGCCCCCAAGCTCAAGGCCAGGAACGAAGCAGTCGTCATTCTGGCTGCGGTGGGTACTCGGCAGTGGAGGAGAAAGCTTTTTTTTTTCGTGGCATGTGGCGAGGTTCGGATCATCTGGGGATGGTCCAAGATGGGAAGCAAGGCGGACAGTGCGGAAGGAGTAGCGAGATGTGGCCGAGACATAGGGCTTCCACCGCCAGAACCCACGTGACCGCGAGTGTGGCTTCCCCGCAACGCGTGGGCAAGACGAGGCTTAGCCCAGACGCGCTTTCTTCGGCGTTAAGCACACGACACTGCGACTTTTGCAGGTGCCCGCCAGTGCCATGGATGCGAACGATGTAGGCTACGGTGCGTCTGACACGACCGCCATGCGTTGAACGCAATCGCTGACTCTATGTAGGGACAGCCCAACTGCCCCTTGCTGGGGCCATCCTCTGCTGCACCTCCATCGCCCCCGAGCAGCGCGTACGTCCACCAGTATCCTCACATCTCGCCCACTCTGACAGCCGTATAGGCCAAACTCGCAGCCATTGGCGCGCAGATGGGCGCGACCATCAAGCTCGACCTCACGTCCGATGTAACCCACCTCATAGTTGGCAGCACCGACAGTGCCAAATACCGATATGTCGCCAAGTCGCGCGACGATGTCAAGGTCCTGTCCCCAGAATGGCTCGAGGCGCTGAGGGAGGTGTGGATGGCTGGCGACGACATTTTGGACATGGCCGCGCTGGAAAAGGAGTACCGCATGCCGACTCTCGCGGGACTGAAAATATGCCTCACTGGCTTCGACAACCGTACGTCGCCCGCTCTACGTACATGAGACGATACTGACCAATGCAGCTGAGCAACGGAAGCGCATCCAGGAGACTGTCGATGCCAACGGAGCCGAGTACCACGGCGATCTCACCAAGTCCGTCACCCACCTCATCGCCGCCGCACCATCGGGGAAGAAGTACGAACACGCCCTGAATTGGAGGATGAAGATTGTGGCGTTGGAATGGCTCGACCAAAGTCTAGAGAGGGGCATGGTGCTGGACGAGGCCCTCTACAACCCCACCATGCCCGTCCAGGAGCGAGGGAATGGTGCTTGGGATCGCAAACTGCCCGCCTCGCCCGCTCTGGGCAAGCGCACACGAGACGCAGAAACAAGCCAGGCTCTGAACCCTTTTCGCAGGAAGCTGCGTCGCTCGGCAAGCACCAAGGTAGGAAGCCAGAGTGATGCCTTCTGGGCAGGCATCACGGCGCCCAGTTTCGAGCGACAGCTAGACGAGGATGAGTGGACAGAGGACGTTGCTACTAAGCCAGATAGTACGCGTACAAGCACTCGTACACACACGCCAGCGGCCTCCATTCATGACAACGATACGCTTACCGAAGCGCAACTTGATGACCATGCAGACAGTCATGAACAACATTTGCCACCACAACCCAACGACGCGTCCCAACATGATGGAATTTTTGAGGGTCGCGTCGTATGCACTCATGGCTTCGATGTAGAAAAGGTTCGCCATTCTCCACCTCAGATTCTAGACCTCACTGACGTCTCCACTAGACAAACATTTTGCGGCAGCATCTCGAGAGCAACGGCGCGCACGTAATGCGCGTGGCTGATCTCAACAATGCCTCATCCGAAGATCTACGGCGAGGCTACTTTGTAATACCCCATGACGTTGAGGTCGATTTGACGGCACTTCCGGAGCGTGCCGGTTCACATCTCAATCTGGTCACTAATTGGTGGGTCGAGCGCTGTCTCTATGGAAAACGTCTAGTAGACCCCGCGAGTGATGTATTGAGTCGACCATTCCAAAAGCTTAGTATTAGTGGTAAGTTTGCGCATCACTGTTGGTTTATTGGTTGCTGACGTAGCCAGGGTTCTCTGGCCTGACCATCAACTCCACGGGCTTTTCCGGCATCGAGCTGCTGCATGTGACAAAAATTGTCACGCTTATGGGTACGGCTCCTGCTCCGCATCCATTGGAATGATCTGACAATCTTGACAGGCGCCTCGTACGATGAACAGCTATCTGCAAAGACCTCGGTTGTGATCTGCAACCCTCCTACCGTAAACACTCCGAAACTCAAATTCGCTACGGACAAGCGGATACCCGCAGTACATGCGAGATGGCTATGGGATTGTCTGAGCAGTAGTCGGCTGCAGTCGTATGCCGAATATCAGTTGAACACGCCAGCACCACCCCAGCCACAGAAGGCGAAGCAGAGAACTGAGCCCCAGGATAGTGTGCCTACTGCGCCGAGTCCTGAAGAGGAAAGCTTGGAGCTGCGTCAGAAGAAGCAACAGCCCACCAAGATCGTGACGAAGCCCCAGCGCCAACAACGGCTGCAACGGCCTGGTGCTCTTGCTCTCGCTCAATCAGCAAACACCGCACCTGCATCAGCAACAGAATCGGTGGCTAACGCTAATGACGATGCTGACAATGTAACCCATGATGACGAGTCTGCCATACATGGATTGGACGGTGCAGCATCGTACCCTCTCCAGGAAACCAGCGCCAACTCCCCACGTCGTCCATCAACATCTTCGAACGCTTCAAAACCATTCTCACGACCCCGGAGCTCATCCGCCGAGTCACTCATAGCTCCCGCACCCCGCAAGTCAAAGCTTGGTCAGAGCAACACTGCCCCAGATTGCGTAGTTCCTGATCCGGAACCCGACTCAGTGATTCCGGCAGGTACCGAACCGCCGGCTCCACAGGAGGCACCAAAAACAAAAGAGTCAATAAAGGAACCCAAACCAGAAGAAAAGGATTACTCTAGCATCTTAGCTCAGCTCCGCGCGAACCGCAAAACTGCGCCAACGTCAGTTGATCAAGCACCCGGCAAGACCCGTCAAAGACGGCAATTAGGTCGTGCCACGTCTACGCGATCCAATGCGTCGGCCGGTGACAGCTCCGGGAACCCACCGATTGAGGAGGAGAACGAGAGCACGGTGCTTGTAGAGGAGTACCAGCCTAGTCAGGAACTAGGTTGGGACTCTCCAGGTGCGGCCAAGGCCAGAGAACAGATGATCAGAAAGCTAGGTGGTACTGTACAAGATAAGAGTGTAGCAGTTGAAGGCATTGGGGTTGTGAAGGATGTAGGAGGTGCGACAGGAAGGGCAGTGAGGAAGAGAAGGGGATAAAGACTCCTGGCTGTATCTACATATAGTGCATGTACGAGGACTTGTTTTGGATTCCCCGCATTGCATGGCATGGCATGGCATGGCGCAAAGCATAGCGAGGTGTTTTGGTTAGGCAAAGGGCATAGTGTGGCGTTCGTAATACCATTCCAAGCATAATAGATCTTGTCATATCCCATACGTCACCTTCAACCTTCTTTCCAAGTGTCCCTTGGCTGTTATGATCTCCTCACCCAATCCATCCTCTCTTAGTCCCAGCCTCTTTCTCTGACTCCTCAGTTCTTCCTCCCCTCTGTTGCCAAATCGCTCAATTGCCGGACTAGGCACAGCATCCAACCTCGCCTCGTCCAGCGGATGACAGAAATACGCCATACTGTACCTCTCTTGTCCACCCTCGAATGTAACACGATGGACAGTAGATTTCAACATTCCATTCGTCCAGTAACACAGCAAGTCACCTATGTTTACCAAGATAGGAGGATATTGGTTAGTCGATGGGGATGGATCCACAGGCACGGCTCTCCAACCTGAAGGCGTAGACAGCTCAAGACCGGGTTGGCCCGGGAGTCGGAAGAGAAGAGTGAGACTGCCATAGTCTGAATGTGCGCCTGCACGAATACTAGTTTCGCCTTGCTTGGACTCTTTTCCCTGGGATAAGGTTGGCGGGTAGTATAGCATGCGGAAGATGGTGCCGGACGGGCCAAGGGATTGGTCGTGGCGGGTGCTGAAGTAATGGGGATCGGGGATTTGTAGGGCGGTGTTGAGGAGAGAGAGTATGTTTGTGCAGAGGGCATGACATGATGATTGGAAACGTGATATCAGTTCAGACGATTCTCGGAGTGGTGAAGGTAGGGGTTGAAGGGTTGGGTTGGGAGGTCCGATGTTGAAAGCTTCCTTTGGGTCGCCTTGCTGTTGATGCTTGTATCAACACTAGCTTTCTCTCTGTTTGTAATTTGACGAGACTTTACCTTTTGGCCTTGGGGATCTAGTGATTCGCCTTGCATTTGAACCCAACCCCGGTTTATGCCGCCAGCCTTTTCCGAGTGGATTGCGAATTCCGATTTGTGCTCCTTAGGGGCGGCGAAAAACCCTTGGGACTATACATATCGATGAATGAATCCGTTCTCGTCGGCGTGTTTGAGACGACTCACCACCTTGAACATGTCATCGATGTCTTGTGGTGGAATGGTCACACCGTCATTCTTGATGTAGAGAAAGCCATGGGTAGAAGCTGCGTCCAGTACCTGCTGAGCGACTGTCTCGGATGGCCTGGAGATGTCGATGACTGGTATGGGGCCTTGGTCGTTTTCGGGAGGAGACATATTGAATGACTGCGGATGTAAGGTGCGAAGGCCTGGAGGTGGGATAGGTGAGGGGCAGAGGTGAGGCGGGATTCAGGCACTAAGAGAGCTACAGAGGGAACAGAATCAGACGTCGGATATATCTGGATGCAGGCCACTCAACTCGAAGTGCCTGATGCGTCGTCCGAATATCCACTCGGCACAACTCCGTCTACTTGTATGCCCTAATGGCTTGTACCTGAGCTAGCGCCCGGCTGATCAGGGATTCGGTAGTCGCCAAGGCGTGGAGCTGCGTCGGAGCTTCCAATTTACTGCCCCAAACCCCCGCAACCACCGCTACGACATCAGTACACGTCGTCGCTACAGTATTCACCGTAGACGACTCTCACAGCATTACTCGGAGGCGCAACTCTGCTCTTATCCACTCATTACCACCCGTCATTACTACAGACTCGGCCACCAAGTCCACGCGCGACTGGCACCATGATCCGCGACTTCGTGCAATGGACGGCCGCATTCGGCGAGACGGGCGAGCTCGAACAGCTGCGCAACTGTCGCGTAGGCATTGAAGCCGCTGAGTACCTGAACCAGCGCATCCTCAACCACCCACGCGCAAAAGAACCGCTTGTCCCAGCCCTGGGCGGCCTTCCACTGGCCCTGACACAGCACATCCAGGACGACCTAGCCCACTTCCGCAGCTTCGACATCGAGCCCTACTTCGTCTTCAGCGGCCTGGACATCACAAAACAGGAAGATCCTTTCAGGCAGAAGACGGAAGAAGCAGCGGTGAATATCAATGCCTGGACTTTGTACGACAGCCACGAGGCCGAAGCCTCAGTCGCTAAATTCGGACAATCAAGTACGGCAACCGCTGTGAGAGGGCACTGTATACCCTACTGACTGCTTTTAGCCTACGTCACGCCCGAAGACCTCTTCCGTGCGCTACAGTCTACCCTGACCGAACAGAACATTCGCTGGACCGTTGCACCCTATAGCGCATGGGCCCAGGTTAGCAGTTTCCACATAGTCCATGGCAATGGCTAATTGTGTCTAGTTGGCATATCTCGAGAAGCACGAATATCTTCACGCCATCGCCGGATCGTCCGACATCCTCATCTTCGAGTGCGCCAAAATCATCACATCTTGGGACTTCGAATCCCGGCAGTTCAGCTTCATCCGCCGAGAGAAATGCGTGGCCGACCTGTCCAAGTTCGTCGGCGCTCCAAACATCTCAGACGACATCTTCCTCGACACATGCATACTCGCTGGCACGCCGTTCCTCCCAACCCACCCCATCCTCGATGCGCCTAACAGGGCTGAGCTGATCAAGCCGTACAGCGCCATCAAGACCATCATGAGCAATGGCCAGTCTGGATACTCTGTGGTCGTCAACAACAACGATGTTCCACCGGCAGGGAAAGAATATGTCACACGATACCAGAAAGCACGTTTGGCCGTGAAGAACCACCCCGTATACACGGAGGAAGGAAAGGTCGAGCCTCAAAACCCCGCGTCTATGCCCAATGATGCTGGTCAATATTTGGGTCAGAGACTCCCAGATGAGATCCTCCACTACATGTCGAAAGGCCTCATCAACCCACGTATACTTCAATGGCGTACTACCTGTCAAGTATTCGAAGTCCCCCCAATGGACGGTGGCAATTCCCCAGAGTACAAGGAACTCGTCAGCTCCAAACTCATTCCGCTGCGAACACCGGTCGTCAACCTTCTCTCCAGCTCTCTGCATAACTGGTACCGACACCAATCTCTCCATCAGACACATTGGTATTCGCCAGTAGACCCTAACGGTAAACGGCCGTCCACAACCATCCCTGTTGAGAAGCCATCGGAAGCACAGGCTCCTCTGATTGTTGACACCTGGAACGTAAAGGAAGCTACATTCAAGGATGTCATCGCGCAGTACAAGGTCAGTAGAGCTGTAACTCAGTCACTGAAATAGTACTAACGCTTGCAATAGGATTGCGGAACTCTCGGTGCAGCCATTCTATCGCTACAAAACACTGATTTCGTTACCAAATCGATCGCTAAGAAAGACCCTAAAAGCCCGCTTTCGTCCACTTCCGAAATACTGTACAACTCAATATGGCGATTCCTTGCTCTACGGGAGTATGTTGATACAAAGACTCATAATCTGACACCTTGGGGTAAAGTCCTAGTTTCCGTCATAGAGGGTCTGAAGGGCAAGAAGGAGCACGAAGAAGCTGCGGTGATTGCAGTCGAGCTGGTACGGATGGGCCTCTTGACCTCCGATATCGACATGTTCTCTGCGTACAATGGTGCACCGATGCGTGGTAGCAGTAAGTACAACGAGCCTGACAGGATTTTGCACAACTGACAGCTACACAGCGAAAGATAAGAACTCGAACATGCTAGTGTCTCGTGTTGCTGGCCTGGGTATTCTCCACCACCGCCCGATTGGTTTTACCGGCCCTCTTAGTCAGCATCTACTTGGTTACAACTCTATTATCAACGTTGTTCGCCAGGCGCTCCGAGATCTGGTTGAGGTAGCAGCCACACAGATGTTCTGTACTGGTTGTTGCAATCGGCATGCTGAGATACCAGTCATTGCAATGAAGTTAGTAACCTAAACTGTTACTTATCTGCGTGTTATACTGACATCTCCTAGGCTACCTTTTCTACTCCCCAACAACTGTGCACTCAGTATAGCTGTCAAGTCATACCTCGATGAACTTCTCAGCAACGATGCCGATCCAACTGCCCCCGAAACCAAAGCACGCGTCGTTGAAACAGCATCATCACGCTACTTCCCGCAATCACTCAACCTCCCCGACGATCTCAAGTCAGCATTCTCACTATGGGATGCTATATATGCCGGCGTCAAGTCTTCAAACAACTCTACTATACCAGAAGCGACTAAGCAGCTATGGGCAGAGACAGACAGCTGGCTCTCTGAACGGCGATAGAACCGCAAAAAGCATCCCCACATGGGTCTGGCGATGGTAAGAGATGCTCTCGAGCTAAGTCGCTACCCCATGAGGGCTCAAGAAAATCGGCTCCTCGCCGTCACAGGTGCCTTGAGAGGGATGGAGTCTTGGTACGCCGCATACGAAAACAAAGTGGACGATATGCATGCCGTGTACAAGCTCCTCAAGACAGTCGACAAGCTGATGGATCGCCATCACGGAAGACGGAGATGTCGTGGTGTCCATAGGCCTAGTCTATGATACCGTAGAAGATAGCAATACTCAAACTCCATCGGATTCCTCAAGTCTTGCTTTGGGTATAGAGATGATCAGGTGATACTATGTAAGAACACAATCGTATTGAGTGGGTTTCATTCCGTCATACAGACAAAAGATATGGACGGGCTAGATCCTGATCTTTACACAAGTCTACAGTACAGAAACGGACGAATGGTCTCCATCCTCGGTCTCCTCGTTAATGCGCAAACCTAAAATCTAACCTCTTCATTCCCTCATCCTTGGTGTTGATGACATAGTCCTCTTGCTCCTCCTTTGTCATAGCGTTCCACTGTCCTTCTCTCACCTTATTCCTCCAAATATAGAACGCCTTCACACCATAAAACAAAAACACGTTATACACACAGACACCAAGTAGTATCTTGTTCCCCCTGCGGTACAGTGGTTGATCGTCATCGCGATAAATGTTTGTAGCAATGATGTTGCCAGACTGAACAAACATATTGTAGAAAGCCGCTGAGACAGCACGCGTACGAACAGAGTTCGAGTTCTTTGCATTCCAGCTTACGAGAATAGCATGGCAGTAAGGGTAGGAAAGGAGACCAGTAAGCAGTGCATACCGGATCCAGGGATTTGCGCTAGCAGGCAGGACAACTAGAGCGAGGAGCCAGGGGAAGATCCAAATATTTGAGAGACTGGATATCATGGACCGTTCTTTGAACTTCTCAGATAGCCAGGTGACAACTAGAAGTTGGACTGCGTAGAGAAATTGGCTGGGTATGGCGAGTAAATTAGCTTCGAACACAGAGAAGCCAAGTTGGCGAAGGATGTAGGAAAGGTAGTTCTGAGGTGGGTTCGGTGGAATGTAGGCTGTCAGGCCGATGAGGTAGAGGGGCCATTGCTCCCAGTCGCAGGCTGCTTTCCAAAGGAGTGGGAGGCCGATCGCTTGACGGTTATTCATGTCGCCTTTTGAGGGATCGTCGCGGAGGATGCGGTTCACGAGAATGTGCTCTTCGTGTTCAGTGAACCAGCCGTTTTTGCCACGAAACCAGTGTTTAGTTTGACAGGCACCAGGGGGCATGAGACCAAAGGAGAAAATGCCGATAACAAGCGTCATGGCGCCTTCGATCAAGAACCTGTCAGTGTTAGGACCAATATGAGTCGGATAACAGTATGCGCAAAGCTCACAAGTATTGCCAGCCACCCCAGCCATTGAGTCCTCTCATCTGCAGTATACCCGCTGCAAGCAGTGATCCAAGGATGTTGCAGGTACTTAAAGCAGTCCAGAACCATGCTAGGCGATACGGAAGTTCATTCGACTTGTAAAAGTACGTCAACCAGAGGACGATATCTGGGATGAAACCGCCCATCAGCAGGCCGAGGATGCACCTGATGATGAAGTAGTGGGCCTTGGTTTTCATGGCGCATTGCGCGGCACTGACAATGGACCATGTGCAAATGATCGTTGGAATCCATCTGCTGAATCTTTAGCACTTGAAGCTTGATGAAGAGACGGATGAGCAAGATGAACTTACCGATCAGCACCAAGCTTCTTGCTAATTAGGCCGCTGGGTAGCTCTGCAAATAGAAAAGAAGCAAGGAAGATCTGGTCTCGTATTAATCGATGTTCTAGACACAGTATCGTGCATGAAGCGTACAGTTTGACCGTAGTTGTAGTCATTAGTGTTCATACCTGTAGTTCGTTAGTGTTCAGTTTGTAATCTTGAGCCCAATGATACTCACCCAGATCTTTAAGCAAGTTATCCGAGATTGCTCGATTGATATTCCTGCGATTCAACTCCATAGAAATGAACATGATCCATGCCCAGAACGCTATCCGCCAGTCGAGCTACAACCGGGATGTTAGTCTAGATGCAGTGTGTTGAATTCTCTTACTTACTCTCTTGACAAGACGTTTCTCTTCTTCGGCTTCCCATGTATACTGTGGGTTGAATCGATGCCGTCCTTCATATTCGGCATTTTCGTATATTCGACGCCAATGCTGAGCTGTGGCTGGGTCGCTGAAGGGGTGGTCTGCAGATGAACCATAATGTGGTGATACCGACTCGGAGGCTTGTGACGATCCTGAGTCTGAAGCTTGTGCAAAGGGAACCTGCTTTTCTACTGGCGTAGATGCAGCCATGGTTACGTCTAAAAGAGTGTAACGATATTCGTCTCGTGATTGTTGTTGATCTGGCTAAGACCAATCGGTCGGTACTGATCTTTGGGTGTACCAGGAAAGCGTTATAAGAGACCGGAAATGCTCATACCCAGGTACTGCCTATACAGATGATGCAACTCTGGGTACAGTTGACAACATGCGCTAAAGACAAAACCCTTGCTGCTCAGTCAAGGCCACGAAAGCCGAGAAGCTTGGTTCTAAAAGCCGTAGATAAGAAACGTGGATTGTGCGATACAAAATCATTCTCAAGTATAGCATGCTAGACTACCTATCGGCAGCGATGCGCTCCAATGCAGCACACCTTCTCCACATCGTCTGAATCCGTTCAAAATCCTTCAGTGATTGCGTAGGGTCGCCCAATCCGAGTAGAGTACAGGAAAAGAGCGCCTTGACGTGACAGGTGCATGCAACAAGTCCATCATATGATAGGATGTACTTCTATAACGCCTTAAGGCAGCCGGGTGGTTCAATCATCGACTGAACGGTCGTTCATCGAACGCATACCATATGGATATTGGCACGTTTACTCTCAAAAAATACCCTTGGCTCCGTGGGGTTGGCGCAAACCGTCATCTACCAGGGTCGAAATCAGTTCTCTGCGAGTGGGACCCGTC